>ERZ1027033.13-NODE-13-length-136462-cov-10.376315_pt1 | contig 136462 bp, 101 predicted proteins | sample MGYA00519444_ERZ1027033 | MGnify/ENA primary metagenome ERZ1027033 (study PRJEB26926, sample SAMN06164887) | human gut metagenome | biome: ENVO:00009003; feature: ENVO:2100002; material: ENVO:00002003 | host: Homo sapiens | place: USA | collected 2012 ...
GCTCCGGTCTCGTGGGCTCGGAGATGTGTATAAGAGACAGGCCGTTATCCTCGTCGTATTTTGTGCCGTGCTGGGCGTTTACAGACACTTCGGCCCCGGCTCCTCCGCTTCGGACGCCGATCCGGCCGCGGTGAGCGCGCCCCGGAAGAAGAGCGTTCTGAACGTGAACGGACTCGTCGTGCGTCCGCAGTCCCTCGCCGACGGCATTACGATGGTCGGCAACCTGCTGCCGGACGAAGAGGTGGACCTCTCGTTCGAGACTTCGGGCAAGATCGTCGAGATCAATTTCAAGGAAGGGTCGATCGTCCGCAAGGGCGAGCTGCTGGCCAAGGTCAACGACAAACCGCTGCTGGCACAGCTGTCGCGCTACGAAGCGCAGCTCAAGCTGGCCGAGGACCGGGTTTACCGCCAGAGCGCGCTGCTCGAAAAGGACGCCGTCAGTCAGGAGGCCTACGAGCAGGCCAGTACGGAGCTGGCGATGCTCAACGCCGATATCGACATCGTCAAGGCCAATATCGCGCTGACGGAGCTGCGTGCGCCGTTCGACGGAATTATCGGTCTGCGAAACGTCAGCGAGGGCGCCTACGCCTCGCCCAGCGTGGTGGTGGCCAAGCTGACGAAGATTTCGCCGCTCAAGATCGACCTCTTCGTGCCGGAGCGTTATGCCAGCCAGATCAGGCCGGGAACGCCGCTTTCGTTTACGGTCGAAGGCCGGAACGAGACCTTCCGGGCGGAGGTCTACGCGCAGGAATCGAAGGTGGATATCGCCACGCGCACGCTGGCCGTGCGGGCGCTCTATCCCAATACGCGGGGAACGCTGCTGCCGGGACGTTTCGTGACCGTGAAAATCCGCCTGCACGACATTCCCGACGCCATAGCCGTGCCGACCGAAGCCATCGTGCCGGAGATGGGCGTGGACAAGGTATATCTCTACAAAGGCGGAAAGGCGCAGGCCGTCGAGGTGAAGACCGGCCTGCGGACCGAGTCCAGCATTCAGATTATCGAGGGGCTGAACGTGGGCGACACGCTGATTACCTCCGGCACGCTGCAGCTGCGGACCGATCTGCCCGTCAAACTCGACGTCGTCGAATAATCCCGCCGCCGTATGAATATTTCCGAACTCAGCATCCGGCGTCCCGTATTGTCCACGGTACTGACGATCATCATTCTGTTATTCGGCTTTATCGGATACAGCTATCTGGGCGTGCGGGAGTTTCCGAGCGTGGACAATCCGATCATCTCGGTGACGTGCTCCTATCCGGGCGCCAACGCCGATGTGATCGAGAATCAGATCACCGAACCCCTCGAACAGAATATCAACGGCATTCCCGGCATCCGGTCGATGTCGAGCGTCAGCAGCCAGGGACAGAGCCGCATCACGGTCGAATTCGAACTCTCGGTAGACCTGGAAACCGCGGCCAACGACGTGCGCGACAAAGTGTCGCGCGCCCAGCGCTACCTGCCCCGCGACTGCGACCCTCCGACGGTCACCAAAGCCGATGCCGACGCCACGCCGATCCTGATGGTAACCATCCAGAGCGACAAACGTTCGCTGCTGGAACTGAGCGAGATCGCCGACCTGACGGTCAAGGAGCAGCTGCAGACGATCAACAACGTCAGCGGCGTGCAGATATGGGGTGAGAAACGCTACTCGATGCGCCTGTGGCTCGACCCGGCCAAGATGGCCGGATATGGCATTACGCCCGTGGACATCAAGAACGCCCTCGACCGCGAAAACGTAGAGCTTCCCTCGGGCAGCATCGAAGGCAACACCACCGAGCTGACGATCCGCACGATGGGGCTGATGCACACCACGCAGGAGTTCAACGACCTGGTCGTACGCGAAGCCTCCAACCGCATCATCCGCCTGAGCGACGTGGGACGCGCCGAACTGGGCCCCCAGGATACGCGCAGCTACATGAAGATGAACGGCATCCCGATGGTGGGCGTCGTGGTGATCCCCCAGCCGGGAGCCAACCACATCGACATCGCCGATGCGGTTTACCAGCGCATGGAGACGATGAAGAAAGACCTGCCGGACGACGTGGTGACCTCCTACGGGTTCGACAACACGCGCTTCATCCGCGCCTCGATCGACGAGGTGCGACAGACCGTCTACGAGGCCTTCATCCTGGTCATCATCATCATCTTCCTCTTCCTGCGCAACTGGCGCGTGACGCTCATCCCGTGCATCGTGATCCCGGTCTCGCTCATCGGCACGTTCTTCCTGATGTACGTCGCCGGGTTCTCGATCAACGTGCTGTCGATGCTGGCCGTGGTGCTCTCGGTCGGACTGGTGGTCGACGATGCCATCGTGATGACCGAGAACATCTACATCCGCATCGAACGCGGCATGACGCCCAAGGAGGCCGGCATCGAAGGCGCCAAGGAGATCTTCTTCGCCGTCATCTCGACGTCGGTCACGCTGATCGCCGTGTTCTTCCCGATCGTCTTCATGGAAGGCATGACCGGCCGCCTGTTCCGCGAATTCAGCATGGTGATCTCGGGCGCGGTGGTCATCTCGACCTTCGCTGCGCTGACCATCACCCCGATGCTGGCGACCAAACTGTTGGTGCGGCAGGAGCGCAAAAGCTGGTTTTACAGCAAGACCGAACCCTTCTTCGTGGGAATGAACAACTTTTACCAGCGCACGCTGGCCGGGTTCCTGCGGCGGCGCTGGCTGGCATTGCCGCTCATCGCCCTGATGATCGGACTGATCGGCTGGCTGTGGCGGGCCATCCCGGCGGAAATGGCGCCGCTCGAAGACCGCTCGCAGATTTCGATCAACACCCGCGGGTCGGAAGGTGCCACCTACGAATACCTGCGCGACTACACCGAGGATATCAACCGCCTGGTCGATTCGCTCGTACCCGAGGCCCAGTCGGTCACGGCGCGCGTATCGAGCGGCTCGGGTAACGTCCGGATCGCCCTGACCGACATCTCGACCCGCAAACGCTCGCAGATGGAGATCGCCGAGGAGCTTTCGGCGGCCGTACGTACCAAGACCAAGGCCCGCGCCTTCGTGCAGCAGCAGAGCACCTTCGGCGGCCGCCGCGGCAACATGCCCGTGCAGTACGTCCTGCAGGCCACCGGCATCGAACGGTTGCAGGAGGTGCTGCCCGAATTCATGCGCAAGGTCTACGAAAGCCCCGTGTTCCAGATGGCCGACGTCGACCTGAAATTCAGCAAGCCCGAGGCGCGCATCATCATCAACCGCGACAAGTCGAACCTGCTGGGCGTCTCGACGCGCGACATCGCCCAGACGCTCCAGTACGGGCTCAGCGGCCAGCGTATGGGTTACTTCTACATGAACGGCAAGCAGTACGAGATACTGGCCGAAATCAACCGCCAGCAACGCAACAAGCCCGCCGACCTGCGGTCGATCTACGTACGCAGCGACAAGGGCGAGATGATCCAGCTGGACAACCTGATCGCACTGGAAGAGAACGTCGCCCCGCCGCAATTGTACCACTACAACCGGTTCCTCTCGGCGACCGTATCGGCCGGGCTGGCGAAGGGCAAGACCATCGGGCAGGGGCTCGACGAGATGGATCGCATCGCCGCCGAAACGCTCGGCGACGATTTCCGCACGGCGCTGGCCGGCGACTCGAAGGAGTTCCGTGAAAGTTCGTCGAGCCTGATGTTCGCCTTCCTGCTGGCCATCCTGCTGATCTACCTGATCCTCGCGGCGCAATTCGAGAGCTTCAAAGACCCGCTGGTCATCATGCTCACCGTGCCGCTGGCCATTGCGGGGGCACTGGTATTCATGGCCGCCAACGGGCAGACGATGAACATCTTCAGCCAGATCGGCATCATCATGCTCATCGGCCTGGTGGCCAAGAACGGCATCCTCATCGTGGAGTTCGCCAACCAGAAGCAGGAAGCGGGAATCGACAAACTGCACGCCATCGAGGAAGCCTCGCTGCAACGCCTGCGCCCGATCCTGATGACGAGCGCCTCGACCATACTCGGCCTGCTGCCGCTGACCGTCGCCACGGGCGAAGGTGCCAACGGACGTATCGCCATGGGTATCGCCGTAGTGGGCGGTATGGTGGTATCCACCCTGCTGACGCTCTACATCGTCCCGGCAATATACAGCTACGTATCGACAGACCGGAGTAAGAAACAGAAATAAGGAAGCCCAATGAAACGAGTAATTTTATCGGCCCTGGCCGCGGGGATTTTCGCAACGGCGGCGGCACAGGAGGAGCTGACCCTCCGCAAGTGCCTGGAAATAGGGTTGGAAAACAACTACGACATACGCATCGTGCGCAATGAGGAGCGCATCAGCGACAACAATGCCACGGCGGCAAATGCCGGCATGGTGCCGACGATCGACTTCGAGGCGGGTTATTCGGGGGCGCTGGACAACGAGCGCACCACACCGCGCGAAGGGGACGCATGGTCGGACAACGGCATCTACGACCAGACGTTCAACGCCGGGATCAACCTCAACTGGACGATTTTCGACGGATTCCGCATCCGCACCAACTACAAAAAGCTCAAAGAGATGCAGGAGATGGGCACTGTCCGCACCCGCATCACGATCGAGGACTTCGTAGCCAGCCTGACGGCCGAATACTACAATTACGTCCAGCAAACGCTGCGCCTGCAGAATTTCCGCTATGCCGTGGCGCTTTCGCGCGAGCGGCTGCGCATCACCGAAGCGCGGGTCAGCGTCGGCAATTTCTCGCGCCTCGACCTGTTGCAGGCACGCGTGGACTTCAATGCCGACAGTTCGAAATATATGTCCCAGCAGGAGCTGGTTTCGGCTTCGCGTATCCGCATCAACGAACTGCTGGCCAACAAGGACGTCAACGAAATGCTCTGCATCCGCGACTCGGTGATCGAGGTCAACGGCGAGCTCAAATGGGAGGAGCTGCTGGCACAGACGCTCGACACGAATGCCTCTCTGCTGCTGGCAGGGCATGACAATGTGCTGGCCGAACTCGACCTGAAGACCGTGCAGGCGCGCAACTACCCCTATCTGAACCTGACGACGGGATACGGCTACACCTACAACCGTTTCGGGAACGGGATGACCCAGTCGCGCGGGACGCTGGGACTGAACGCCGGGGTGAAACTCGGCATCACGATCTTCGACGGCAACCGCCGCCGGGAGCAGCGCAACGCCCGCATCGACGTGGAAAATGCGCAGCTCACGCGCGAAAGGCTCGAGCAGTCGCTGCGTGCCAACCTGTCGAACTTCTGGCAGGCCTACCGCAATAACCTCGAGGTGATCCAATTGGAAAAAGAGAACCTGATCGCCGCCAAGGAGAACTACGAGATCGCCATGGAGCGTTACCTGCTGGGCGACTTGCCGGGCATCGAGATGCGCGAAGCGCAGAAGAGCCTGCTCGATGCCGAAGAGCGCATCCTCACGGCGAAATACAATACGAAGGTTTGCGAAATATCGTTGCAGCAGATCAGCGGCAACGTCATGACTTACATGGAATAAACCCGCGGTTCATTATTTCTCGCCTTGGGGCATCGGAGAACGGGCGGAGAGGAAATCGCAGAACGGCTGCCTGTAATTCCCGCAGACAGGGATGTACTCCTTGCGAAGACGATGCGGTTGCGGCCGATCACGCGGATTCCGGCGGGCAAGTCCCCCTCGCAAAACAAGGGTGCCCGGCGTGCATTACGCCGGGCACCCTCTCCTACCCAACCTGTCCGGGCCCTGCCCGGACATCGTTACCCGTTACAAATCGATACGCTTGCAGGACGCACCCGCCACATCGAAGGGCTTGTCCACGCCGGGTAACGAAACCTTATGTTTTTTTTCATCCATATTGACAACGATATAGACCTTGCGGCCGTCCGGCTTCCGCCACTCGGCAGCCAGCACCGACGCGTCATCGCCGAACCCCGGAATCTTCACGATGGGGTTGTCGCCCGTCGGGGTGAGCTCGCGGATGAAGAGGCCGCCGTACACGACATCGTGCAGGCTGCGGCGGAAATCCATGAGCGTCTTCATGAAACGCGCCTCGCTGACGGCCTGTTCCGACATCAGCGGGATGGGGTCGACCCACCCGATCTGCGAACCCCACAACAACGCCTTTGCCAGTTCGTAACGGAAGTCGCCCAGCGACATCTTATCCGCCTCGCTCGGCGTATAGGTGAAGGCACTGGTGACGGCACGGTCGGAATAGACCATCGGGAACACCGGCCGGATGATGCAGTTGTCCTCCTCATGGGGCGTATTGACGACCAGCAGCATGTCGAACAGGTCGATATAGCACTCGGCATTCTCCTCGCTGGTCAGGATCCTGTCCTCGAGCAGGTGGTGCGCACGGATCTCGCCGATAAGCCTGCGGTAGCCGTCGTACCAGAAATCGCCGCCCCCGACCGGATGGCCGTGCGCCTCGTTCCAACAGGGCTCGGGCGCCGCCGCAGCGATCTGGTCGATATAGATTCCGTTCACCCCGATCGCGTGCTGCAGGCTGTCCACCAGCCCGATGATCTTCCGGTGCCAGATATCCGTCGAGGGGCAGGTCACCGTATTGAGGACTTTCGACGTGGGGTAAATCTCGGTATAGAGCGAACCGTCGGGTTTACGGCACGACGCGTCGTAACCGCGGTCGCGCTTATAGCTGTCGGCCGCCGGATCCCAGAGCCGGCCGTTGATATAGGGCGTCACACGCGCCCCCAGAAGCTGAGCGTCACGCACCATCCCTGCGAAACGCTCCTGTGCGGGCAGGTAATCGGGATAGTGGGTATCGTAGGGGTAATGATGCCAGAAATACCAGTGCACACCCAGCCCTTGCCCGAAATACCGGGCGGCACGCCGGACGGCATCGCAGGTCTGGTCGGTCACATGCTTGGCACGCACCCACGCGTCGGCATCGTAACACCACTGCGGGATATTGCGCGAGGCGAGCGGCTTACGGCCCCATTCGGTCGTGAAGGTAAACGGACGGTACCACCTGACAACGGCATCTTCCCAACCCTTCGGCGTGAAACCCGTGACCGAGACCCACGGCAGGCGGAACGTCCCGTCCGCGATCCATCCGGCCGAAGCGGGAATGGCATCGCTCAATGCAACCGTCGTCGGCGTACACTGCGCCGAATAGGTCTTTCCGCAGCCGCGGCGGTCTTCCGTCCCGTAATAGAAGGCACCCTCGGCATTGTGTACCACGAGGAACTGCATCGCGGAGGCATGCGACGGGTAACGGGCTTCGAACGTAGCGATGTCGAGCGGCTTCTCGACGCCCCAGCCTTCGGTGGTGATGATCCTGCCGTCTTCGGGGCGTTCGATCACGACATTGGGGAATTTCAGATCCGTGACCAGCCACCCGGCGGGCAGGTCGGCCTCTATGTTCCATTGCAGCAGCTCGCCGCCGTCGGGAAGCGTCACGTACATCCGCACGGGATATTTCACCGGCGAGTAGTCCAACGTCAGCTCCCACGTGAACACCAAAGTTTTGGCCCGGACGTCATCGCGGACTTGCACCCCGCGGTAAACGGCATGTTCGGGTTTCAACTCCGGGTTTTCTCCTTGGGAACCTTTGTATATCAGGATCCACGGCGTTTCGTTCTTGCCTGCTCCGACGACCTGTTTCCCGTTGAGCACCAGTTTCTCGATGTCGAAGCTTCCGCTCCCGCTGAAAACGGCCTCGACCGCACCGTTCGACAGGGTGTAGTCCTCGCCGGTACGGCTTGCGGCCGTTTTATCCTGTGCGAATATTTGCGTGTGTAGCAGGAGGCCCGCCACCAGCATACAACAATTTCTAATCATCATTTATTCCGGGTATTTTATTGAATTTTCAACTCAGCGCAGTTCCATGCGGTGCGGCCGGCGTAGCCGGATGCGGGCATAAACGGCAAATATAATATACATAGGTATACCCTGTTAGCCGGTAAGCCCGAAAGTTTACAGGGCAAAAATAAGCAAAAATATTTTACTTACAAACCCAAAAACAGTAAAAAACTTTTCGAATCATTGAAGCGGCAAAAATCAGGGAAGACAACTATTTCCCGGCAGGAATGATTCGAGAAGAGATGAAACATAAAAATATAAGATATTGTATTACACAATTTTAACAGCCAAGATCGTCTTAATCCGTTAGCCCAAAGCCAAGTAGCTGATAAAAAGGACATTACTTTTTCACAAATATTTCACAGCCCTAAAAACGCCAACAATATATTGAAAATCAACATATTATACACACAAATCCAAGGACATGCAAATCGTACCGCACCCCTTTAAAGTAAAAAAACTTATCAAAAATAGTAATGATAATAATTTTATTGTTATATTTGTTACCGGATAATGAATACTTTTAACTGAATTTCACAGAAAAAAAAGTACCACACAGGCCGTATGTTGTCGTATATCAAGTTCTTTCGGCATTGACGGCCATATCGGCAGACGAATTATACAACCGACTAATTATTCACCATACCTAAAAACTAAAACGTGCCTATGGTAAAACAGACGAGACCCGAACTATTGACTTCCTGAAAAACACTAATCCAAAGTGCTTCTAGCCAAGCAAGGATCAATCCAACACGTACGGGCCCGCGGCGCCCGACCGACGCCCGAACCGTACAAATCTACATTAAGTAATTATAAATGAGGAAATATGACAATGACTATACAAAAGCTCTTTTGTAAAATAATGCTCCGGTCATTCGTGTTGATACTGGGGCTTATATCGGTTACGGAATTGAGCGCAAATCCCGAATTTGTGTATTCCGCAAGCAGCCTGGAATCGTCTGTTACCGCCCCGCAAGGGGGGGGGGAACGTCAAGATGACCGGACGCGTCCTGGACGAGACCAAGGCGGGTGTACCGGGAGCCACCGTGATCGTCAAGGGCAGTACCCGCGGTGTCATCACGGGTAATGACGGTACCTTCTCGATCGACGTAAAGCCGACCGATGTAATCGAGATTTCGTACCTGGGTTATGAAACCCAGAGCATTCCCGTCGGAACGAAGACCAACATCGTGACCGAGCTGGTGCGCAAGGTTTCCGAACTGGAGGCAGTAACCGTAGTCGCATACGGTAAACAGCGCAAGGAGAGTATCATCGGCGCCATCAACACCATCGACGCCGGCGAACTGGAAGTGGCAAGCGGCTCGCTCTCCTCGAACCTCGCCGGCAAACTGGCGGGTATCGTCGTGATGCAGCGTACGGGCGAACCCGGATCGAGCGCCGAGTTCTGGATCCGCGGACAGAGTACGTTCGGTGCCAAAACCACCCCGCTGGTGCTCGTCGACGGTATCGAGCGCGACATGGACTTTGTCGACGCGGACGACATCGCCACGTTCTCCATCCTGAAGGACGCAACGGCGACCGCCCTCTACGGTGTGCGCGGTGCGAACGGCATCATCCTGATCACCACCAAACGAGGCACCGAAATGACGGCGCCCCAGATCCGCGTCAAGGCCGAATTCGGCATTACGCAGCCTGTCCAGCTGCCCGAGCTGGCGAACGCTTCGCAGTGGATCGACTACTACAACGAACTCTACCGCGACAGCGGCAGCACCGAGATGCCGATTTCGGACTATGCCCGCCAGATGTACCTGAGCGGCCGCGACCCCGACCTCTATCCGAACGTCGACTGGGTCAACACCATCTTCAAGGACTTGGCCATGACCGGCCGCGTACACGCGAGCGTCACGGGCGGCTCCCCGAAAATCCGTTACTACGTTTCGGCATCCTACTACACGGAAGGCGGTATGTTCAATGTCGCTGACAACGACCGTTACAATGCCCAGATGAACTTCAACAAGTACAGCTTCCGCTCGAACATCGACATCGACATTACCAAGTCGACGCAGCTGGGCCTTTCGCTCTCCACGCAGTATACGACCAAAAACGCTCCCTGCACGACCACGAACGACCTGTACGCCTACACGATGTACGTTACCCCCGTGGCTACGCCGACCGTATTTTCGAACGGCATGCTGGCAATCCCGCAGGAGTCGGGCTCGGTCAACCCCTACAACATGCTGAACAACACCGGATACCGGCGCTACAATACCATGGTGGCGCAGTCCCTGCTGTCGCTGACGCAGGATTTCTCGGACATCATCACCCCCGGCCTGAAAGCCAATGTAAAATTCGCATGGGATGCACAGAACGCAACCCTCCTGGAGCGTGCAATGTCCCCCGTGACCTATTATGCCACCGGGCGCGACGAAAACGGCGAACTGATGCTGACCGCTGCCAACCCCAACGGCAGCAACTACATGCGCCTCGCGACATCGGACTCGTCGGGTACGACGGCCATCAATTTCGAGGGCTCGCTTATCTATGAGCGCCTCTTCGCGGAAGACCACCGCGTAAGCGGCATGTTCCTCTACTCGGTACGCAGCAAATCCAAGAACAGGCCCGTCAATTACATCGACGCCTACCCGACAAAGAACATGGGTATCGCCGGGCGTTTCACCTACGCCTTCCGCGACAAGTATTTCGCCGAATTCAACTTCGGTTACAACGGTTCGGAGAACTTCGCCCCCGGCAAGCGCTACGGCTTCTTCCCCTCGTACGCCGTAGGATACATGATCAGCAACGAAAAATTCTGGGAGCCGCTGCGCGATAAGGTCAACATCCTGAAAATCCGCGCCTCGTACGGTAAGATCGGTAACGACGAGATCGGCGGCAGCCGCCGTTTCGCCTACAATACGACCATGAACACCAATGCCGGCGGGTTCACTTTCGGCGACCTGGGACAGACCAACCTGCCCGGTTATTCGACCGGCGAGTACGGCAACCCGGACGTTGCCTGGGAAGAGGCGACGAAGGCCGACGTCGGTATCGAGCTGGGGCTGTTCAACAAGATCAAGATCCAGGCGGACTACTTCTATGAGAAACGCGAAGGCATCTTCATCCAGCGCGAATCCACCCCGTCGGTGGTCGGCACGAAAACGGCGCAGTGGGTCAACCTCGGCCGCATGAAGAACCAGGGTTTCGACATGTCGCTCGAATTCGACCACAGCTTCAACAAGGATTTCAGCATATCGGCACGCGGTAACTTCACCTACAACCGCAACAAGAAACTCTACGACGACAAACCCGACCAGATCTGGAAATACCAGAACCTCGCCGGCTTTGCCAACAACCAGCAGTTCGGCCTGATCGCCGAAGGCCTGTTCGAGTCGGAAGAGGACATCGCCAACTGGCCCAAGCAGGATTTCGGCACCGTGCGCCCGGGTGACATCAAGTACCGCGACGTCAACGGCGACGGCGTGGTCAACACCTTCGACAAGGTGGCCATCGGCTATACGCTCGTACCGGAGATCAACTACGGTTTCGGCGCCAGCGTCAAATGGAAAGGCATCGACGTATCGGTATTCTTCTCGGGCGTGGGCCACGTGACCCGCATCATCCAGGGCCAGAACCTCTTCGGCGCTTCGTCGACGATCCTCCGCATGGGACAGATCTTCGAAGATGTGGCAAAGAACCGCTGGACGCTCGACAACCAGAATCCCAACGCCCCCTACCCCCGCCTGTCGCTCAACAAGGTGGACAACAACCAGCAACTTTCGACCTACTGGCAGCGCGACATGAGCTTCATGCGTCTGAAAGATGCGGAGATCGGCTATACGCTCCCCGAAAGCATGACCAAGAAATGGGGCCTGTCCAAGATCAGGTTCTATATCCAGGGAAAGAACCTGGTTACATTCAGCGATTTCAAACTCTGGGATCCCGAGGTAAATGCAAATTACGGTAATGTATACCCCCTCATACGTACCTTTGCAATCGGTGCAAATGTCAACTTCTAAAAAAGGATAAGCAATGAAAAAAATACGAATATTCGCAACCGCCCTGTTACTGGCCTTTACGCTGTCCTCCTGCGAGTCGTTCTTCGACGTGGAACTGGACGACCAGGCCAAGATCGAGGATATTTTCCGGCAGAAAACGGAAGTCCAGAAATACCTGAGCCACCTTTACTCCTACATTCCCCAGGAGGAAGAGGTCGTAGGCATGCACGGCTGGACGGTAGGACGTGCGGACGAGTCGTTGTTCTCGTGGTACCAGTGGGTCTACTACACCCAGTTCAGAACCGGCAACTACAGCAGCGCCACGACCAACTTCAATTACTGGCCGGATTACTACATCGGCATCAACCAGTGCTCCATCTTCCTGAAATATATCGACCTCGACAAGGAAGACACCCCGGCGACCCTCTCATACATGAAGGCCGAAGCCCGTTTCCTGCGCGCCTACTACTATTTCCTGCTGTTCCGCCAATACGGCCCGGTATTCATCTGGGGCGACCAGATCGCCGACGAGACGATCGACGGCAAGACCGTAGACCGCCACACCGTACAGCAGAACATCGACTTCATGGTCGGGGAGCTCGACGCGATCAAGAACGACCTGCCGGTACGCACCGACGACATCGGTATCGACGGCAAGCAGTGGGCCGGCCGTGTTACGCGCGGTGCAGCCCTGGCATTGAAATCGCGCATACTGCTTTATGCCGCATCGCCGTTATACAACGGGTGCGACCTTTACAAAGGCCAGATGCAGAACATACGCGGTGAATTCCTCTTCCCGCAGAGCAAGGACGAAACCAAATGGGAAGCAGCCGCACAGGCAGCCTGGGATGTCATCGAACTGGCAGAAACGGGCTTATACGATCTCTATAAGGACACGGAACAGACCGACGAATTCACGCGTTACATGTCCTCTTATCAGGGCGTAAGGCTGAAGCCCTGGAACAAGGAGACCATCTGGGGATGGTGGAGCCGCGCGGGCAGTTATTCGTGGCTGGGCGGCACAGGCGGTCTGCTGGCATGCGCCATGCCGGGCATGACGGGTGCTTCGGGCGCCGTTTACCAGGGTTACGGCGGTATCCAGCCTTCGCTGAAGCTGGTCGACAGCTATCCGATGTACACGACGGGACGCTATCCCGTGACAGGCTATCAGGGTGAGAACGACATGTCGAAACCTATCGTCGATCCGCAATCGGGTTATCAGGCGACCGGATTCACCGATGGGTACAAGCAGCCCGGTATCGACTGGGGCGACGGCATCAAGGCCCATAACAGCTGTATCAACCGGGATCCCCGTTATTATGCCTGCCTGGTGCCCAACGGCTTCTGGTGGCCCAACAAGACGGAGAACATCAAGTTCACCTGCTACAACAATGACGCCTGCACCAATAAGTGGAATGCAGGTGAAGGCGGCGGTATCACCCGCGTAGGTTATGTATGGCGCCGTCTTTACGAAACCAACAAATCGTTGCGCGAGGCTACCGACTATACCACGATGAAAACGGTTTACCCGGCGTTCCGTCTGGCGGAGATCTACCTCAACTATGCCGAGGCCTGCAACGAAAAGCCCCAGCGCGACGAAGCCGCAGCGCTCGAATACCTGAACAAGGTGCGCGAACGGGTGGGCCTGAATAAGATCCAGGAGGCCTATCCCGAGATCCGCGGCAACCAGGAGCTGCTCCGCTGGTGCATCCAGAAGGAGCGCATGGTAGAGTTCGGACTGGAAGCGATGCGCCACTACGACGCCTGCCGCTGGATGATCGCCAAGAAGGAATACCCGAGCGAGAACTGGACGCTGCACGTAAGCGCCACCACGTACGAAGAGTCTTACGAACGCGTGTCCAACGACTACGTCGGTTCGCCCGCCGTTTTCCGCGACAAGGATTACCTCCATCCTATCAATGCGACACAGATGGCCGAAATGACCAACATGACCCAGAATTACGGACATTAATAAATGCTCGAACCTATGAAAATAAATATGTGGAAACTGTTGCTTGCAGGACTGTTTGCTTCGGCCGCCCTGGCCGGCTGCGAGGACAATCGCAACAACTTCATGGTAGACGATACGATTTCATTTGTCAATGAGGAGCAATATGCCGGCGTATCGGTTTATAATGGAAAATATGAATTGGCAATATTGAAGAACGGCAAGGGACAACAGAGTGCCAAAGCGCTCCTCAGTGTTTCGGAAACTGCCCTGGCCGAATACAACACGGCCAACGGCACCAACTATGCGGTGCTGCCGGCAAACTGCTACAAACTCTCTTCTTCGACGGTCGGCTTTTCGGACGGCGACACCCGTAAATTCGTCGAGGTTACGTGGGACGACGCAGCCATCTTCGCCCTCGGCGAGGATACGGAGTATGCCATTCCGCTCGAACTCACCGTCGCCAACGACGCGCTGGCCGTCGATGCAAACCGCAATGTGAAGATCATCAATCCCAAACGCGCCTCGATCGGCATGGAGAGGGAGCTGGCGGCATCGTTCCATCCCACCGCTACGCACGAGGTGATCACGTTCGACGGCAACATCGTGCTCGACAATGCCATCTCGACAATGGATCTGACGGTGAACTACACGATCGACAACAGCCTCGTGGACGCCTACAACCAGGCCAACGGGACGAACTACCTGGCTGCGCCCGACGGGTTCGCCACGCTTGACGCCACCAGCTCGCAGATCGCTGCGGGCGAGACTGCGGCCAAGTTCTCGGGCAAGATCAATTCCGACAAGCTCTTTACGGGCAGCAACCTCGATATCGTGGGCGACCTGCTCGTGCCGGTACGCATCACCTCCACGTCGCTGGACGGGATCACCGTCACGACCGAGGTCATGTATGTCCCCTTCACGATGGACAAGGAAGTCAAGGGCCCGTGGACTGTCCTGGAAGGCAACGGCATCGGTTATGCCTACGACCCGCTGCCCCCTGCATGGAGCGTGGCCATCTACACGGCCGAACGGTTGTTCGACGGCTCGTTCTCCGATGAGTGGATTCCTTTCTGGAATACCCCCAATACGTTCCCGATGGTATTCGTCGCAGACATGGGACAGCGACAGGTATTTACCAAATTCCGTATCAGCGACAGCTACAACTACCAGGGGAATGCGCTGAACTATCAGATCTATACCGCCGAAGAGTACTCCGGCGCCGGCACCCAATGGAACCTCGTGGCAAGCGGCAAGCGTGCCTATGAATGGGTGAACTGCGGTACCGACAAGACCGACCCGCGGTTGATCTACGATTACCCCGTCCAGAAGACAATTGCAGGCCGCTACCTGAAATTCGTGATCGTCAATGTCGAGCGTCTCGATGCGACGGGCGACTATATGAACGGGCGCTGCAAACTGGGCGACGTACAGGGTCTGGGATTCTAACGATAGATGTTGAATAATTAATCCCGTTGTGAGTTCACTCCCTTTCACAACGGGATTAATTTTAATTTTACGAATTACGACTTACCGACTACGATGCTCAAATTCCTGAAAAATATCATTCCGTTCGCAACGGCCGCAGGATCCTTGCTTCTCGCGGGCAGTTGTTCCCGAACCATGTACCCGCAGGGGCAGCACCGCAGAAACCTGCAGCCCCCCACGGATGCCGTGTTATGTTACGGCGGCAGCCACCACCGCACCCCTTTCCTGTGGGACAAGGAACGGCTGGCGCCCTATGTCACCTATGTCGATAAAGAGGGCGGGGAGCACTGGCTCTTCGACGGGTTCATCTTCCTGGAATTCCAGGACACGAACCGTCCTGACGCACAACTCTACGCCTTCGAGACGGGACATCTGCGCGACACGGGCGAATCGGCCGGCAAAGCGCAATGGCAGGAGCTAATAGACTACTATTTCACCGACGGCAACGGGGTCGAGGCCCTCGAAGAGGCCGTGAAGGAAGCCGCCGGGCGGTTGGGCAAAGCCCCGCAGAAGCGCAAGGTCATCATGGTACTTCCCGACCCGGTGATTCACCGGCACTATATCGACACGACGTCGAGTACGACCTATTGGGGAGCATTGGACGGGCGGCAGCTGGATTTCAACAGGAATGAAGACCGCATAGCCGCCTGCAAATGGTATATCGACCGGGTACGGGAGCGGTTCGCGCGGGGCAGCTACGAACATATCGAGCTGGCGGGATTCTACTGGCTGCGCGAGATCGTCACCCGGCCGGTGGACACACAGTACAGCTACCACCTGACCCGCTCGGACATCATGCTTCCGCATATCGCCGATTACCTCCACAAGCTGGATTATACGTTCAACTGGATACCCTATTACGGCTCGCGCGGGTACGACGTATGGCAGCAGTTCGGGTTCGACCAGGTCTACCTGCAACCCAACTATTACTGGAAGCCGCAGAACGACATGGATGAGGTTTGCAGACAGATCGACAGCCTGGGCATCGGCATGGAAATAGAGTTCGAGCCCACGCTGCTCAATGCACGCGAAGGCAGCGGAACATTCCGCAAGCGGCTGCGCGACTACATCGACTACGCCAAACGACGCAACATCTACGGCAAACGGCCGTTCGCATATTACCACGGCACCAACGGGTTCTACGACCTCCACGCTTCGGACGACGAGGCCGACCGGGAGTTGTTCGACGAACTTTGCCAGTTCATCATAAACAATCCGTTACGGGCACAACGACCGACAACGGACAGGAAATAACCCATAAACGGATATATTGACCCCGGACGGAAGAGACTGCTCCGGGGTCGGATAAAAACGACAAGACATGACTCGCAGACTTTTTACAGTAGCAATTGCAGTGGTAACAGCCCTGGTTTTCACCCTCCCGACCGGCACCGCAGGCCCGAAGGACAAGCTGTACCCGTGGGAGAAGAAACACAAGAGTCCGGCGACCACGACCGATGCCGTATTATGCTACGGTGCCAGCCATCACCGCAACCCCTTCCTGTGGGACAAGGGGCGCTTCGCCCCCTATGTCACCTACGTCGACCCCGACGGGAAGGAACAATGGCTATTCGACGGCTTCATCTTCCTGGAATCGCAGGATGTCGACCGCCCCGACAGCGGCGCCTACTCGTTTATGACGGGCGTGCTGCGCGACACGGGCGTATCGGCCGGCAAGGAGCAGTGGCAGGAGCTGATCGACTACTATTTCACAAAGGGCAACTGTGTCGACGCCCTGGAACAGGCCGTCAAGGAGGCCACCGCACGGTTGGGCAAAGCGCCCTGCAAACGCCGCGTGATCATGATGATCCCCGATCCGATCATCCACCGACACTACATCGACACGACCACCACGACGACCTACTGGGGAGAACTCGGCGGGCGCCGGTTGGATTTCAACAGCAACGAAGACCGCGTAGCGGCCTGCAGGTGGTACATCGACCAGGTACGGGCGCGGTTCGCCCAAGGCGATTACAAATACATCGACCTGGCCGGGTTCTACTGGATCCGCGAAATCGTAGCCCAGCCGCACGACACGGAGTACAGCTACCATCTGACCCGTTCGGACATCATGCTCCCCGAGATCGCCGACTACCTCCACCGGCTCAACTACACGTTCAGCTGGATTCCGTTCTACGACGCCCGCGGCCATGACGACTGGCGCAAATTCGGCTTCGACCAGGTCTACATGCAGCCCAACCACTACTGGAAGCCGGAAAACGACCTGGATTCCGCCTGCATGAAGATCAACCGTGCCGGGACGAGCATCGAGTTCGAATTCGAGGCTTCGATCCTCAGCGCGGATCCGCACAGCGACATATACCGGGCACGGATGCGCAAATACATGGAATATGCAAAGAAACACGGCATCTACGGCACCCGCCCGCTGGCCTATTACCAGGGGAGCAACGCCCTCTACGACCTCTCGGTTTCCACGGACGAAACGGACAGGGAGTTCTTCCACGAATTCTGCAGTTTCGTCGTAAACAACCCGGTACGGACGCAACACACCGGGAAGGGAAACAAATAAAAAAACCTGACATCCCATGAGGAATTACCGAATTATTTTCACGCTTCTCTGCTGCCTGCCCTTTATCGGCTGCGGGGACGGGGACGACGAACCCTCCCGGGGCCCGAAACCGACCCTGAGCATGACGATCGCATCGTCGGGCGCCAACTCCGTGACGCTGAACATGAGGCATACGAATGCCACGTCCGTCAAAATCATACACAAGGCCACGGGGGTCATTACGTCCGAAACGGCTCAGAGCGTCGCCCAGAACGGCACGCAATACACCGGGACGACGGTCGAGATCGACGGCCTGACGGCACAGACGACCTACACGGTCTTCGCCGTAGCCTGCAACGACTCGGGCGAATACAGCCAGATGCAGCATGTCCGGTTCACCACCGACGCCCCCGGCCCGCAGATGTACCCGTGGGAGCAAAGCCGCAGCGGGATACTCTCCTACACGGACATGGTGCTGTGCTACGGCGGCAGCCACCACCGCACCCCGTACCGCTGGGACAAGGAGCGTTTCGCCCCGAGCGTGAGCTACGTGGACGAACAGGGCAAGGAACATTGGCTGTTCGACAGCTTCCTGTTCATCGAATTCCAGGACAGCAGCCGTCCCGACGGCGGTTATTACGCCTACATGGTGGGGCTGATGAAGGACTACGGATTCTCGGCCGGCAAGACGCAATGGAAAGAGCTGATCGACTATTGGTTCGCCGGCGGCAGCGGCATGGATGCCCTCGAAGGGGCCGTGAAGGACGCTTCGGCACGCCTGGGCGCACCCCCGTCCAAACGCAAGGTCATCATGGTACTTCCCGATCCGATCATCTACAAGGTTTACGACGGCAAGGGCAATGGCAAGGGCGACCCCGGCTCCACGGTTTACTGGGGCGAGCTGAACGGCCGCAAAATGGACTTTTCGACGGCCGAAGACCGCATCGCGGCCTACAAGTGGTATGTCGACGAAGTACGCAGGCGTTTCGACCTGGGCAACTACCAGTATATCGACCTGGCGGGGTTCTACATCATCTCCGAGGAACTCGTCACGCCGGGCGACGGCTGGAACCACGAACTGAAGAAATCGGACGAGATCATCCCTCCGCTTGCGGAATACCTGCATGCGATCAACCAATCCCTGAACTGGATCCCGTACAACCGCGCCGCAGGGTATAAGAAATGGCAGCAGCTGGGCGTAGACTACGCCTATATGCAGCCCAACTATTTCTGGGAGGGACAGAAACCGCTGTCGCAGTTCTTCTCCGACGTCAAGGCCAACGGCCTGGGCATGGAATTCGAGTTCGACGAGGCGCTCCTCGAGGGCAAGGCCGACTGCGACACCTACAAGAAGCGTTTCCGCGAATACATGTCCGGAGCCAGGCTGAACAATGTCTACGGCACAAAGCCGCTGAGCTACTACCACGGCACCAACGCCTTATACGACCTGTCGAAATCGACGGCAGCCAAAGACAGGGAGTTCTACCACGAATTCTGCCGTTTCGTACTCGACAACCCGATGCGCAAATAACGATTAACGATCCGTAAACAGATGAAAAAACTCAAGACCTTCGCATTTTGCACCCTCTTAGCGGCATTGGCCGCAAACCATACGCCCGCCACAGCGGCGAACGGCCCCACGGGCGACGCGGCCCCGGCAACCCGCGATTCCGAACCGAAAATGTACGCCTGGGAACAGGAACGCGACGCGATACCGTCCTATACCGACCTGGTGTTGTGCTACGGCGGCAGCCACCACCGCACCCCGTACCGCTGGGACAAGGAGCGTTTCACCCCGTTCGTGACCTATGTGGACGAGAGCGGCAGGGAGCACTGGCTCTTCGACGGGTTCCTCTGCCTCGAATTCCAGGACAGCAGCCGCCCCGACGGCGGTAAATACGCCTACATGGTAGGCGTGCTGCGGGGACAGGGCGTTTCGGCTGGCAAACAGCAGTGGAAGGAGCTGATCGACTACTGGTTCGACGGCGACAACGGCGTGAACGCCCTCGAAGCGGCCGTAAAGGAGGCTTCACAGCGGCTGGGCACACCCCCGGCCAAGCGCAAGGTCGTCATGGTAATGCCCGACCCGATCATCTACCGGAAGTACGACGACACGAACGAGTCGACGACCTACTGGGGGTCGCTCGGCGGGCGGCGGATGGATTTCGCCAAGGGAGCCGACCGCGTTGCGGCCTGCAAATGGTATATCGACCAGGTGCGCATGCGCTTCGACGAAGGAAATTACCAGTATGTCGAACTGGCGGGGTTCTACCCCATCTCCGAAGAGATCGTGACGCCGGGCGACGGCTACTGCCACGAACTGAAAAAGTCGGAAGAAGTCATCCCCCAGGTTGCGGAATACCTGCATGCGATCAACCAGAGTTTCTGCTGGATACCCTACAACCGTGCCGCAGGCTACACCAAATGGAAGGAGATGGGCATCGACTACGCCTATATGCAGCCCAACCACTATTGGGACGACAAGGGCGTAAGGCCGCTGTCTCGCTATTTCTCCGACATCAAGGCGCACGACCTGGCGATGGAATTCGAATTCGACGAGAACATCCTCGAGGGAGAACAGAACTCCGAGGTTTACAAAAAAAGATTCCGCGAGTATATGGAAGGTGCCAAAAAACACGGCGTATACGGACGTAAGCCGCTGAGCTATTACCACGGCACCAATCGTTTTTACGACTTGTGGGCGTCGACGGCGGCAAAGGACAAGGAACTGTTCCATGAATTCTGCCGGTTCGTGATCGACAATCCGCTGCGGCAAAGAACGGCCGCGTCCGGCAAACCCGCCGCCGAGCAGGGCTACCGGACGACCGAAATTCAGGATCTGGCCCTGATCTACCAGGGCGGCAGCCACCGGCTGGACTGGACGGTCGATGAATTCCGTCCCTATGTCGTACACCGGTTTGCCGACGGTTCGAAAGACTGGCTCTTCGACGGCTTCCTGTTCCTCGAGTTCAAGGACGGCTCGGGACGCAACTACACCGTGGGCTACGAGAAACTCAACGCCCGCAGGACAGAATGGGAGTGGCTGCTGGATCGGATTTTCGAGCAGGGCAAGTCGCTTTCGGCACTCGACCGGTGCATCAACGAAGAGATCGGCGAGCTGGGCAAGCCCGCATTCAGGCACCGGATCGTGCTGGGACTTCCCGAAGCGATCCGCGGCCAGAAGGACTGGGGCGAGATCGACGGCCGGGAGATGGATTTCTCGAAAGAGGAGGATCAGATCGCCGCGACCAAATGGTACATCGGGGAGCTGGTCGAACGTTTCAAGGCCGCCAAATACAAGCACCTGGAACTCTCGGGCTTCTACTGGGTCGCCGAGGACACCCACCACTGCGAGGAGCTCACCATTCCGCTGAGCGACTACATCCACTCCGAAGGCAAGCTTTTCTACTGGATTCCCTACTGGCAGGCCAAAGGCCATGAGGAGTGGAAACGCCTGGGCTTCGACGTGGCTTACCAGCAGCCCAACCACTTCTTCAACCACTCGATCCCCGACAGCCGCCTCGACGAGGCCTGCGCCACGGCCCGCCGCCACGGGATGGCCATGGAGTTCGAATTCGACGAGAAGGCCACAGCGGCGATCCCCAACTCGTCGCACGACCGGATGGCGGCTTATATCAACCACTTCGAAAAGAACGACGTCTTCAACTCTTCGGCCGTCGCCTACTACTGCGGAAACCGCGGCGTACTGACCCTCGACGAGTCGGACAACCCGAAAGACAAGGCCCTGATGGATCGCCTGGCCCGGATCATCCAGGCACGCCGCTACCTGAAATACGGCATCCCGATGAAGAACAAGACCCGCGTGGTCGCACACCGGGGCTTCTGGCACACCGACGGCTCGGCACAGAATTCGATCGCCTCGCTCCTCAAGGCCGACCAGCTGGGCGTGTACGGCGTGGAATTCGACGTATGGATGGCCTCGGACGGCGTTCCGGTGCTCAACCACGACGGCTGGCACGACGGATACGAGGTACAGAGCACCCCTTCGACCGTGCTGACGACGCTCAAGCTCGAAAACGGGGAGCCGATGCCCACGCTGGCGCAATACCTCGAGGCCGCCAAGGATACGAAGGTTCACCTCGTTCTGGAACTCAAGCCCCACGCCACGCCCGAGGCGGAAACCGCAGCGGCCGAGGCCGTGGTGAAGATGGTCGGCCGGTACGGGCTTTCGAAACGCGTGACCTACATCTCGTTCTCGCTCCATATAATGAAAGAGCTGGCACGGCTGGCCCCCGCAAAGACGCAGCTGATGTACCTGGGAGGCGGCACGTTGCCCAAAGACCTGAAGGCGATGGGGCTGACGGGCTGCGATTTCAACTACGGCGTATACCTGAACAACCCGACGTGGCTCAACGACATCAAGGCGTTGAAGATGGCCTCGAACGTATGGACGGTAAACAACCCGGCCGACATGATGTGGGCCATCGAAAACCGGGTCGACTACATCACCACAGACCGTCCCGACCTCTTCCTGAAACTCACCCGCAAGTAAACCGGACGGGCATCGGATGCCCCGGCATACAGGCGATGCACCCGGGATGCGCCCGGATGCATCGCTTTCCTACAAAAACGCAACGATGAAACATTTGAGAATCATGGCCTGCCTGCTGTTGCTGGGATGCATGGTGCCCGCAACGGCACTCTGTGCCGGGGAGCATGCCCCGAAGCGCAGCAGGGGGAAAGGACACGACCGCCCCTATTCCGAAGCGATGTATGTCAAACGCCAGGGCGGCGACCTCTATATTTCGGCCAAGCTGGACGAACGGACGGATATCACCTATTGGTTCAGGCGGTGCATGTTCAACGAGCTCTACACGTTCTACCGCGTAGGCATCACGCGCAACAGGGCGGCGCTTCCCACCACGCAGCCCGAGGCCGAACCCGCCGTCCTGCTCAACTCGACGTACAGCGACAACATCGGGCCTTTCGCCATCCCCGGGTGCGGGTGGTGCGGGGGCAACCACAAATACAGGGAACGCACGGCGCGCACGGCACGCAGCGAGGGTTACACCCTGCTGGCCGACGGCAACCGCATCGAGGGCGACACGACGCTATGGGCAAATCGGGTGACGGTCGAGGCCGAAAACGTAATCCTCGACCCGACACGCCCTTACCGGAACGCCGCGGGCGGCGAAGAACTGCGCGACACCCTGTGCCGGGAATCGGTGACATACACTGTCCGCCGCAACAACATCGAGGTCGCGGCCTCGCACCGGTTCTGCAACGCCGCGCCCGTGACCATCGCCATCTATTACGGGATGCAGTCGATGTTCGAAGGCGAGACGCACGTACTCACCCCGGGCGGGGCCTACACGGACTGGACGGAAGCGGCGAAGGCATCGACGTTCACCAAACAGGAATACCCCCTTTTCCGGCGCTACGTCGAAAAGAACAGACAGGGGTACCAATCGACCTGGCTGCTGCCCGACGGGCTGGGAGACCATACGCTGCTGGACGGGCAGGACGACATCTTCATCTATGCGCCCTACGGCAAGAGCTACCACAAGCTCATCGGAAACAAACGGATGGAGAACGGCGACAAGACCTGCTGGCGGGGTGTCTACACCTGGTTCGAAACGCCCGTTGCCGACGATGCCGACCTGTTGTGCTACGAAGGCAGCGCCGGGGGACATACGGCCGTTTTCATCGACTGCAAGCGGGCTTGCAAGAGGACGCTGGCACTGCCCGGATACCTCGACCTGCGGCATTTCGGAACGGCCGAACAGAACGGCGGCATCCGCATTTCGGCCGCCGGGCGGAATAAACTGAAGATAAAGGCCGACGCACCGGGCAGCTGTGTATTGCTGCTCCGGGAATAAGGTCACGGGGCCAAAATAACGGAAGGCCGCTGCGATCTGCCTGCAAGAATAAGAGGGCCGGGGAAATAAGCATTCCCCGGCCCTCTTATAATTCTGCCCCTGCCGGCTATTAACGCCGCCGATACCGTTTCGGATTCTTCAGCACCGCGTCGACGACGGGCGGCAGAATCTTCTCCATCACGTCGTACCCCGCGGCCGTGGGATGGACTTCGTCGTAGGTATAGGCCGCGACCATGCCTCCGTCCGCTTCGGACATCGCCGCGTGGTAATCCACATAGGGGACATTCTCCCTGCGGGCGTACTCGCGGATCATGGCGTTCAGCTCGATGATCAGGGGCGCGGGTTCCAACTCCTTGCGCCAGCCGAATTCACGCGCGGGCAACAACGAACACAGCACGGGGGCGATGCCGTTGGCACGCGCCAGCTCGACCATCGACACGAGGTTGCCCAGGATATGCGGGAGCGATATATAACCGGTATTCCGGGCTATGTCGTTCGTCCCGCCGCAGATGACGACCACCTGCGGGTGCAAGTCCAGCACGTCGGCCCGGAAGCGCACGAGCATCTGCGAGGTGGTCTGCCCGCTGATGCCGCGGCTCACATAACCGCGGGCGGCGAAAAAGTCGGGATGCGTCTTGATCCACAGTTCGGTGATCGAGTTGCCCATGAGGACGACCTTCGGATTGCGCACCTGGCCGTTGGCCTGCTCGAAGCGGCCGAAGTTCGCCCAGTCCTGGGTTTGCGCAGCGGCGCAGAGCAAACCCGCAAGGGCAAGGACGGTAAAAAACAGTTTTTTCATCGTTTCAGTAGCTATTGAATGACCTCCATCGGCATCTCCCACCCCATGATCGTCGAGATGTAGGGGATGACCGCAGCGGCGAACTTCCGGTGTCCGCGGTGGTTGGGATGGTACCCGGCCCCCAGGTCGCCGTCCTGGTTGGTGATGCCCGTAAAATGCATGACGCAATGCAGGTCGCCGTCCTCCAGGCCGGCCATGACGGACTGCATATAGGGATAGAACGCCTCCGCACCGTCGGGGATGACGTAAAGGATCGGCACGGAGCCGTAATGTTCGCGCAGGGCGCCGTAAAGCTCACGGAAAGCCTTGCCGAAGGCGGCCTCGGAGGGTGTAATGCCCGTGCTGCAATCGTTCGTGCCCAGTTTTATCACCACGATGTCGGGCTTGTAGCCCCGGAAATCCCACCGCGGCGAGTCGGTCATGTCGAACGTCCGCAGGATGCGCTGGCGCATGGTGACGTCCGACGTCTGCTTCACGTCGCCCCAGTTACGGACAACGCCCTGCCCCGAATGGGCCGTGAGCACGTAATCGGCATCGAAACAGCGCGCCACGATGCAGCCCCATGCCAGGTCGCAGTTCTCGGTCTCGGGGGTGAAAGGCTCCGAGACGGTTTTCCCCTCGGTACCGTAGCCGCACGTGTGCGAGTCGCCGATGAACTCGATCAGCCGCGACGGGGCGGGCGGCAGGTCAAGCAGGGCACCGTCGGCCTCGATGCCGTAGAGCGTCGTGCGCCCCTGCTCGGCTTCGGTGCGTTTCTGCACCGTCACGGTATGCGGCCCCGGCGCAAGCCCTTCGGCGAGGGGCACGCACGACGAAGCTCCCTCGACGGTCGTCTTGCCGTACAGGCGCCCATCGACGAATACGTTGTAGTAGTTACGCCCGGTATCCGCAGCACGCATCGCACAGCGGCTGCCGTCGAAACGAAACGTGAAATGACAGCCGCTCCAGTCGAACGACAGGCTGCCGTCGCCGTTTTCGGCGGCACGGCCGGTAAAGCGGATCTTGTCCGAACGGGCTTCATAGAAGCGCATGTCGCCGCCGGCCATGCAGGCCCCCGACGCCGCGCACAATGCCAGCGCGAAAAACAGACGTTTCATCCGGGCAGCTTATTTGACGTAGGGCCTGATCTTCTCGATCCACACGGCATAACCCGCCGCCTTGAGGTGGATGCCGTCGAACGTGTACTCTTCGGGCAGTTCCCCGTTGCGCTGCATAGCGCTCCAGATGTCGATGAAGGTCAGCCCGCGGCGTTCGGCCATCGCACGCAGCAGTGCGTTGAACTCGGCGAAACGGGCATTCTTGCCCTTCATGAAGGCTTCGTTATGCGCCTCGTTGAGCGGCAACAGGCTCTGGATATAGACCCTCGTGCGGGGTGTCCCCCGGGCGATGATGTCAAGCAGGCGTTCGTACTGCTGCAAGAGTTTCTCGTTCGAAATCTTCGAGAAAAGCAGGTCGTTGGCACCACCCATGATGAAGATGGCCTTCGGTCGTCCGTTGACGATCGGCTGCACGCGGTTGATCATGCCCGATATGCAGTCGCCGCCGATGCCGCGGTTGAGCACGCGTTTCCCCTGGAAATACTCCGCCCAGAAACCTCGTTCGGTAAGGCTGTTGCCCAGCATCACGATATTTTGCCCGGTGACCGGCACCAGTTCCTCGACATTGCGCTTGGAGAAATAATAGTCGTTGTTGAAGGTCAGCGTATCGCGCTGCGCCTGTGCGGCTGCGGTCGTCGCGACGGCAGAGGCCAGCAGCAGGAGGATGAGTTTCTTCATGGTTCGTTATTTTATCAGGTTTCCTTCGAAATCAATGTCGCGGTCGAACGGATGCAGCGCTTCGTCCGTCATCCGCGCCGCTTCACGCCGCGTCAGGGGCTCCGTACCGTCGGCAGCGACGGCAGCGCCGGCCTTGCGGAGCATGGCGGCAGCCGACGCCGCCGTAAGCGGCGCGGGGTCGTCGGACACTTCGACCTGCGGCGCATAGTCGTGCAGGCCGCGGCTGAACTCACCGACGGAGATCCCGCGCTCGGGATAGAACCACGTGCGGTTCGCCCACTGGAACGGCTCGCCCGTCATTCGCAGGATGCCCGTCGCTGCGATGCGCTGCAACATCGCGAAGTCGGGGTCGTCGGGTTTCACGTCGTACAACGGCGCGATATACGCATCCTGCGCCAGCAGGGCGGCCTGCAACCTGCGCACCGGGACTTCGCGGGGCGTACACCCTTCCCGGGCGGCGATGGCCGCCAACGTCCCTGCGGCCTGTCCCGTGAGCAGGACTACCGGCTGCAGGCGCGTCGAACCGTTGATAAGGTTCGAAACCGATATGGCCTTGTCCGAAACCACCAGGTTGTCCGTCCCGGCAGGGATCATCACCCCCATCGGCACCGAAAACGACGGCACGGGCGGGAAGGGTATCTTCCCGATCTGAGGACGGCAATCGTGGTGGTGGTCGACGGGATAGTCGCCGACCGAAATGCCGGTACGGTAAAGTGCCGACGGGCGGCCGTAACGATCCGCCACGTCATCGAGCGTCAGGCGGATCACCCCGTCCAGGCGCCGCCCCTCGCGGTGGTAAGGCAGGTATGCCAATCCGTCTGCGGTGCCGAACTCGTCATCGGCGATCCCCAGGTGGCTGAAACCCAGTTCGTGCTGGATATAGTAGATGAACCGCAGGGTCTTCTCGCGGGCGGGGCGCAGCGCGGCGTCACGCCGGGCATAGGGCACCTCGACGATATTCATGTAGACGTCGTTGCCGTTGACCGGCCAGTTGAGCATGTATTTGCCATTGGGCAGGCGGCCGTAGTTGAGCATCACCTCCGCCGGGATCGGCTGCCCCGCAGCTGTCTGGCAGGCCGCAGCGAACTCCGCAGGATCGTACCCTTCGGGGCGGGGGATGGTCTTGTCGGCACCCTTGCCGTAATCCTTGAGGATGGCGACGAAAGTCAGGTCTTGCACGATGTCGTTCGCCTCGGCAGGCGCCAGCGCCTCGCCCGTATCGGCACGGGCGTCCATGCCGATGCGGTAGGGCGTACCGCTCATGGGCAGCGCATCGCCCAGGTCGGTGGCATCGACCGTGATACGAGCCGAGACCTCGAGCCTGTCGCCCCCGCTACGCGAGAAACGGGCGCCCGTCACGCAGTTGCCGCGCTTGTATACCTTATCGAGCACATACCCGTGCAGGACTTCGAGCCGCGGCTCGGCCGCAGCCATCGCCCTGAAGATGCTGTCCGCCACATGGGGCTCGAAGAGCGTGTTGCTCACCCAGCCCGTGGCAAGCGCTTCGGCCCCGCCGTAATGGGCGCGCAGAGCCTCGCGAAATTCGTTCCACAGCCCCGAGGGCAGGTGGTGGTTACCGTCGGCAGCCGGGACGCCCTGCGCCGAGAACATCCCCCCGAGCATGGGCGTGGGTTCGACGACCAGCGTGGCCGCCCCCTGACGCGCCGCGGCGATGGCCGCCGAAGTGCCCGAAGTCGTGCCGCCGATAACCAGCACGTCGACCGTGCGGCGTATCGTTTTGGCTTGTGCGGGACGTACGTGCCCGATTGCGAGGGACAACACCGCCGAAAGTAAGAATCCTATACGTGTCATGCTTGTTTCGTTTCTTTTAAATATCACGGCACCGTTTGAGGCCGGCAAATCGTTTATCAGGCATCGGGAACGAGCCGCCTATTTGCATTGTTCGAGGATCTGCCATATCTGGTAAAGTCCGCGCGGAACATGAAAACACCCCTTCCACTTGCCGCCCTTGAGCGGGAGGAGCACCTCCCCGCGGCGGTTGAGGTAACCGAACCACTCGGGATATTTCGGGTCTTTGAAGTGCGTCCACATGTAATCGTGCAGTTTCTGGAACCACGCAAGGCACTCCTTGTTGCCCGTCAGCTGGTAGGCCTTGATCATCGTGATCGCGGATTCGATATGCACCCACCACAGTTTCTGATCCCATTCGAGCTGCTGCTGCGGACGCCCGAGACGATCCATGAAATAGAATATGCCGCCGTACTGTTTGTCCCAGCCGTATTCGATGGTCGCAAGCGCGATCTCCACGGCCTTCCCGATCAAATCGGGGCGACCGAGCCGCTTGCCCAAATCCATGATGAACCACATCGCCTCGAGCGAATGCCCCGGGTTGATCGAGCGACCCTCGAAGGAGTCGACCAGCGAATTGTCCTCTGCCGAGACATTCTCGACGATGAGCCCGAGGTCTTTCTGGTAAAAGACCTCCATCACCTCGTGCAGACATGTTTCGATCGTTTCGTCGATGAGTTCCCTGTCGATGAGCTGCTCGATTTCCAGCGACAAATTGCACAGGATCATCGGCAGCGCGAAATCCTTGATCGGACGCGTCCCGGGATGTGCCTTGCACCACTTGCCCTTGGGGTTCGAACGCTTCTCGAGCACCCGGTCGAAAGTCTTTTTGGCGATGGCGGCATACCCGGCGTCGCCCGAGGCGATAGCCAGCTGCGCGAAGGCCATCGTGGCGAAGGTATACGAGAAAATGTTGTAGGGGTCGACCAGCGGCCGGCCGTCGCGCGTGAGCGAGAAATACCAGTTGTAATTGCCGTCATGGCCGTATTTCTTCAGGAACTCCGCACCCTGCAAAGCACACTCGAGCCACTCGGGGCGTTTTTCCACCTTGTTATAAAGCATCGAGAAAAGCCACACTTCACGGCCTTGCAGCCAGATGAACTTGTCGGTGTCGTAGACGCTGCCGTCGCGTTCGAGGCAGGTGAAATACCCTCCGTATTGTTTATCCTGGGAGTGTTCGAGCCAAAACGGCAGGACGCTGTCCAGCAACTCCGACTTATACTTGCCGGCCAGTTTCTGAAAATCCATAGTGTCGGTTGTTAGATTAATGTCCCGCAGGTGATCCATACGACGGAGGTCTCCGGTCTGAATGCGCACAGCACCGGATTCATTATTCGTGTTATTCATTTTTTTGCCAGTATTTCTCTATTTCTTCAAGCGAACGCCCCGTGGTTTCGGGAACGGCACGCCAGATAATCAACATATAGGGGACGCACATCGCCGCAAAGAGGAAGAACGTGCCGGCGGGCGTAAGGTTTTCGAGCATCCACGGCGTCAGCTGCCCGATGAGATAGGTGCCCACCCACAGCGCAAGTCCGGCGATCGACATCGCCAGCCCGCGCACCCGGGTGGGGTACATTTCCGAGAGCAGCACCCACACCACGGCGCAGATCGAAACGGCGCAGCAGAAAATATAGGCCAGGAAGAATATCAGCAGGAATACGTTGGGCAGCCCCAGCGCCGCACCGCACATGAAATAGAGCCCGATGCAGAGCAGCGAGACGATCATGCCCGACACACCCCAGTAGACCAGTTGTTTGCGTCCCACGCGGTCGATGATGACAAGCGCCAGCACCGAGGTCAGCATGTTGACCACGCCCACGAGCACCTGCGAGAAGAGCGAATCGCCGCTCGACAGCCCCGCATTCTCGAAGATCGTCGGGCCGTAGTACAGCACGGCATTCACGCCCATGAACTGCCCCAGGATGGCGATGAAAACGCCTATGACGACCGCCTTGCGGATACCCGGCTCGAACAGCACGCGCCATTCGGACTTCGACGAAGCGGAGGCCGTGCCGTGTACGGCAGCGATCTCCTCGTCGGCGGCTTCCGGCGAACGGTAGATACGCTGCAACACGGCATGCGCCCGCACCTCGCGCCCGCGCAGCACGAGCCAGCGGGGGCTTTCGGGAATGAAGAAGATAACGATGAAGAAAAGCAGCGCAGGCAGCGTTTCGGCACCGAACATGCCGCGCCACAACTCCGTAACCCATATCTTCTGCATCCACGGGGAGGCGTAGACGGCCGTTTCGGCCGATTTGAGTATCTGGAAGTTCACGAGGTAGGCCGCCAGGAACCCGACCGTGATGGCCAGCTGGTAAAGCGACACGAGTGTCCCGCGCCAGCGTGCCACGGCGACCTCGGAAATATACATCGGCGAAACGATCGACACCACGCCGATGCCCACACCACCCACGATGCGGTAAACGACCAGTTGGATGAAGTCGGCACTGACGGCACAGCCGACGGCCGAAACGGTGAACAGCACGGCCGACAGCAACATCGTCAGCTTGCGCCCGAAACGGTCGCTCAGCACACCGGCCACGGCCACGCCGCCGATCGAACCGACGAGCGCACACCCGACGAACCATCCCTGCTGCATGGCGTCCAGCGAGAACTGCGAGGCCACACCGGATATCGTACCCGAAATGACCGCCGTGTCGTACCCGAACAAAATCCCGCCTATGGCGGCTACCAGTGACAGGAATGCCACATATCCCGTATTCGTCTGTGATTTCATCGGCTAACGGATGTTAAAGTATTCTTTGTAACGGTCGAAGAGATGCCCGGCCTGCAGGTATGCAGACTGGGGGCTCATGAAATGCGAAAATTCGAACGTGATGGCCTTGTCGTAGCCCGCACGCATGGCGGCTTCGAGCTTCATGCGCAGCTTGTCGAACTTGATGGGCAGGAACTTGATGGGCATGTCGCGGTCGAACGACTCGGCGTTGGTCCAGCACTGCATGCCGTACTTGTCGGCCAGGCGTTTGTTGACCGCGAAGAACGCGTCCAGCTCGTCGTAGTCGATATGCCCGTCCTGAAACGCACAGGCATCCACCACATCGTGAATCCCGTCGAATATCTCGTCCCACTCGCGTTCGTGCTGCTCGACGGAAACAGCCTGCTCCTTGGTCAGTTTGCTCCCGCTGGCCATCACCGCCTTCTTGCCGTCGATCCACGGCGAGATGAAGGTGGGCAGCCCGCCCGAAACTTCCTTGCACTGTTTGCCCAGAGCATGGAACGTCCCGATGGCACCCTTGGTGGCACGGCTGATCTCGCCGCTCAGGTACCAGCCGCCGAAACTCTCGTATTTGCGGCCGTACATGTTCCACACCTCGTCGATTACATATTTATTATGCTCCACCTCATGCGACATGTCGCCCGTGTCCCAGTATTCGCCCGAGTCGTAAAGCCCGAAGTAAAACTTCATGCCGTACTTGCCGGCCAGGCGCAGGAACAGATCGAGCAGGTCGACCGACGGCATGTAACACCCTTTTTTGAGCAGGTAGGGCGAAGGGTAGGTGATGAACTTGCGGTAGCCCGAGCGAATCCCGATCACCGTGTCGATGCCGATCGACTTCATATGGCGGAAATCTGCGTCCCACTCCTTCTCGCCCCAGTTCTGGTGCGGGATGTCGTGCGAAATTTCGTCGAGGAACGTACCCGTGATGCGCAGCCCCTCCCCCTTGGGGACGATCAGCCCGCCATACCCCGGAGCGGATGCGGCCAGGGCATCGTCCGTGCCCGTACCGCCGAATTCCGAGGCCGCTTTGACCAGTCCGGGGACGGCAACTGCCGAAGCCACAGTCACAGCCACTTTTTTAAGAAAATTCCTTCGGTTCGAGGTTTTCATATCAGACTGGATTTTATAGTTTGCATAAAATAAAGTAAATTTTATCGTTTTTCTATGCAAATATAATAAATAAATTTACAATGAAGCAATATTATAGTCTTTTTTATTCTAATCGACCAAAAAAAAGATTTTGCGGCTGGTAATATCGGGTAATAACGGGTACAAAAAAAAGTCCGTAGGGCTACGGACTTCTCTTTATGGCTATTTTATCGGTTCGGGCTACATCAGCCCCAGCATCTTGCTACGGCTCAACATACAGGCGCCCACGGCCCCGGCTTTTTCACCCAACTTGCTGAGTTTTATGGTTGTATCCTTATTCACGAGTTGCAGCGAATATTTGTTGATGGCGCTCTTGAGCGGCAACATAATATAATCCTTGGCCACGGCCAGCGTCCCACCCAGCACGATGAGGTCGGGATTGAAGAGGTTGATGAGCCCGGCCATGGCCTTGCCGAGCGTATGCCCGACGGTTTCCATGACTTCGATGGCAAGCACGTCTTCCTGCCCCAGCGCTTCGAGAATATCCTCCAGCAGGATCTGCTCGCCGCGATTGTACTTGTCGGAAAGCATCGAAACACGTTTCTGCGCCAGCTTCTCCATGAATATACGGTGTACGGCCGAGCCCGAAGCGCCGGTTTCGAGGCAGCCGCGCTTGCCGCACCGGCAGATCACCTCGTTGTCGAGCAGCGGGAAATGGCCGAACTCGCCCGAGAATCCCGACCGGCCGTAGAACAGTTTGCGGTCGATGACCAGCCCGACGCCCAAACCCCAGCTGGCATTGACGAATATCATCGTATCCTCGTTGTTGCCCACGCCGCACATGTACTCCCCGTAGGTCATCGCCCGGGTATCGTTCTCGACATAGACCTTGCAGCCCAGGCGTTTCTCCAGCAGCATCGTGAGGGGCTCCTCCTCGACAAAGAAATAGCTGTAACTGTACCCCGTCTTGGAATTGACCCGCCCCGAGAGGTTGAAGCCGACCGAAAAGATCTTGGTTCGGTCGATCTTGCTCTTGGCGATGAACCCGTTGACCACGTCGCACAGCCGGTCGAGCGCCTGTACCGAATTTTCCATGACGAACGGCACGCAATCGCGCATGTCGACGACCTGCCCCTTGAAATTGATGATCGCCAGGGTGATGATGTCCTTCTTGATGTCGACACCGACAAAATAACCCGCATAGGGGTTGAGCCCGTAGATGTTGGGCCGGCGCCCCCCGGCAGTACCCTGTTTCCCGAAGTCGTGCACGAAGCCGTCTTCGATCAGTTCGCTGACCAGTTTGGTAACCGTCGGCACCGACAGATTCATTTCATGACTCAGATCCGTGATGCTGAAATCCCCACCCATGATGTAGTGCCCGATCAACTGCAGTTTGAGCAGAGCGGTTTTGTTGCCTTCCTCGGCTTGTCCCAAAAAAGAATCGACCATAATTCGAAATGATTATTTGGTGCTGTACTCCTGCAAAGATAATAATTTTTACTTTAAACAAGCGTTTTTCTACGGTATTTAGCCGTCTGAAATAGCCAAAATAAATAAATACGGAGAAAGCCGGGGAAAATGCGAATTTTATTTCTTTTCGACAGCCGCCTGCCGCCGCCAGACCGGACATTTCCGTCCGGGCAAACAAAAACGCTGGAAGCTGCAGGCACGACGCCTGCGGCTTCCAGCACTGCGGGGGTGGGCATTCCGGCAGGATGCTATGCCGGCAAGAGGATCGAAAAGCGGCTTCCCCTGCCGATCCCGCTTTCGACCGAGATCGTGCCGCCGTGCGCCTCGACGAACTCCTTGGAGATGGCCAGCCCCAACCCGCTGCCCTGCACCTTCGTACCCGGCACGCGGAAATAACGCTCGAAAATGCTCTTATGGTAACGCGGGTCGATGCCACGGCCGAAATCCTGCACGAAGATCTCGACCGCCTTTTCATGCTGCACGGCCCCGACGATGATGCGCGAATTCTCGGGGGAATGGTGGATGGCGTTGGAGAGGAGGTTGCCGACGAACTGTTGCTCCCGGCTGCCGACCGGCATGATGTAGAGCGGCGTATCCTCCATCTGGAAATAGCTCTCCTTGTTGTCGGCATAGATCTTCAGCGGCTCCTGCCCGGCGTTCTTCTTCTCGTCGTAAAGCTCGCGAAGCAGGCGCCGGAGCAGGTCGTTGGCAAGCGCCACCTCGGCGGCATCGCGCCCGATGACGGTCTCAGGCAGGTTGAGCACCGACAGCGCCTCGCGGTTCATGAAGAGGATGGTCTTCCGGGGATCGAGCCCGATGATCGGTTCGTGGAGCGAATTGACGATCGCCTCGATCCGCGTCTTGGCCGTCATCAGGTCGTCGAGCGAACTGCGGCGGTACTCGTCGAGCTTGGCCGCCATGTTGTTGAACGACTCGGCAACGGATTCGAACTCACGGTTGCCCGTGAAGTCGAGCCGCTTCCCGTAATTATGGCTGGCGATCTCCTTGATCCCCTTCTTCAGCTCGTCGATGGGGCGCAGCACCATCCGCGGGAACCACACCAGCACGGCGCCCGCGACAAGGGCGCACAGGGCGGCCACGACGATCAGCCACCACATGACATAGTCGGCACGCTCCTCGACCTGCGAGCTCTTGGCCCGGATAGCCGCCATGTTCACCTCCATAATGCGGTAGAGGTCGGCACGCACGGTCTGTATCTCGGCCTCGGTGACGGGGTCGCTCAGGCTGGCGACATGCTGCTGCAAGGCCGCCGTAAGCTCCTTTTCGCTGACTTCGGTGATGTTCTGCTGCTGGAGCGCCAGGCTCTGGCGCAGGGCGTGCCGCGAGACGGAATCCTGGCCGATGTCGTTCAGCGACCGGAGCATGTCCCCGGCGTATTGCAGCGAATTATAGTTGTCGGCCAGGATGGTGCCCGTAGCGCGCGAAAGCTGGCGGACGTAGCTGACCGACTGGATGCCGAGCAACAGGATCATGGCGAACAGCACGCCGATGCCCAGGGTAAGCCTCCCTTGTATCTTCATAGTCATGACATAATAAAAAGGTCGATGTTCATACGCGACAGGCGGCCGTCTCAGAATGATACGCCTGGCGCCGGCGTCAGGGCTTCATGCCGTAACTTTCCAGCTTGCGGTAAAGCGTGGCGATGCCGATGCCCAGCAGGCGGGCGGCCTCGGCCTTGTTGCCTTTCGTGTATTCGAGTACCCTGAGGATGTGGTGCCGTTCGAGGGCGTCGAGCGCCATCGAGTCAGGTACGGAGCCGTCGCACGACGCGGCATGGAATTCGGGGGAGAGGCAGCCGACGGTAAGGGCATTGCCTTCGGCCATGATCAGGCTGCGCTCCACGACGTTGCGCAGTTCGCGGACGTTGCCGTGCCAGGCATGGCGTTCCAGTGCGGCGATGTACCCTTTGTCGATCGTGTCGATCCGACGCCCCATCCTGTCGGCGAATTGCGCCGCAAAGAACCGGGCATATTCGGCGATATCGCCCGGCCGCTCGCGCAGCGACGGCAGGTGGATGCGAAAAACAGAAAGACGAAAGAAGAGGTCTTCGCGGAAATTCCCGGAGGCGATCTCCTTTTCGAGGTCGCGGTTCGTGGCGGCAATGATCCGCAGGTCGACCTTGGTCGGGCGGGTTTCGCCGATTTTGATGAACTCGCCGCATTCGAGCACGCGCAGCAGCTTGGCCTGCAGCTCGACGGGCATCTCGCCGATCTCGTCGAGGAAAAGCGTCCCCTTATCGGCCTCCTCGAACAATCCCTTCTTATCTTTGGTGGCACCCGTGAAGCTGCCGGCACGATGGCCGAAAAGCTCGCTTTCGAGCAGTTCCTTGGAGAAAGACGAACAGTTGACGGCGACGAACGCTCCCTTCGCGCGCGGGCTGGCATGGTGGATGGCCTGCGCAAAGACCTCCTTGCCGGTTCCGGTTTCACCCGTGAGCAGCACCGAGGTGTCCGTGACGGCGACCTTGCGCGCCAGCGCGACCGCACTGCGGAGGGCTTCCGACGAACCGATGATGCGGTCGAAAGAATGCTCTTCGGAAAGTTTGTCCTCGAGACGAGCCAGCCGGCGCTGCATCTGCGCCTTCTCGGTGGCACGGCTCAGCAGCGGCAGTATCTTGTTGTTGTCGTCGCCCTTGGTTATGTAATCGAACGCCCCGTTCTTGATGGCCTGCACGCCGTCGGGGATATTGCCGTAGGCCGTCAGCAGGATGACCTCGGCCGAAGGCATGGCCTGCTTGATCCGACCGACCATCTCGACACCGTTGCCGTCGGGCAGTTTGACATCGCACAGCACGACATCGGGTTCGCAGCGGCGGAGCATCCTGAGCCCCTCGGCGCAATCGGCGGCCTCGGCCACCTCGTAACCTTCCAGCCCGATGATGCGTGCCAGCAGTTTGCGCAACTGTTCCTCGTCGTCGATAATAAGAATCTTTGCCATTCGGTTCTCCAATTTTCGGCAAAGGTAAAACAATAATTTCACATATCGTTCCGACAGCCCCGATACAAACAAAGCCCCCGCGATGCAGGGGCTCCGTCCGAACCGGCAATACCGGTTCTATTTCACGGACTTCTTATACCACTCCTTGTGTTTTTCGCCACGGCTCTTCACCCAGTCGGCGAAATCGGGATAGAAGACGTCGATCTTTACCATCTCGTCCGGGATCCGGAAATCGGTAACGGGCAGGTCGATGGCGAAAGGATACAACTCGGAGGTCGCATAATAATACGGCCCGATGGGGTTCCCCGCCTTGTCGAGCGAGCTCTTGTCATCGTTGCGGCCGAAAGGATAGGGGTCGGCCAGCGACGTGGGAGCATAGTTCGTCAGGTGTATTTCCTTGCGGACGGCCCCGGAAACAAAGCCTTTGTCGCCCACGCAAATGAACGGGTTGTAGAGCGACTTGCGGGTCACCTTGTCCATCGACAGCCTCCCGTCCAGTTCGATCTCGACGGTGACGGGCCCCCGGGCCACGGCCTGCTCGATGTCGTCGAAGAGTATGACCACGGCCTTATCCTGGTTCTTTTCGAGGCCGGCCGCCGAAGATCCGTTTTCGACCTTCACGCCCTTGACGGCGGTTACGGGAATGTCGAGCTGGTAGCCGAAGGCGCTCCGGAGCTTACCGCCGCTGTGCAACGGCGTGAAAACATCCCTGATCGCCACGATCCGGTTGTCCTTGTCGGTCGTGAAAGTCGTGCTGTACCCGACCACCACGTCGTTCATGTCGTAATCGCCCTGGCTCGGCCACAGATCCTCGAATGCCAGCGTGCCGACCACAGGGTCGCCCGTCACGTCGGGATATTTCTCGTCATCGGGGTCGGTCGTCGGGCGCTCGGGATCATAAATTGCATCGGCAGGATCGGCATCGACGTAGAAGAGCACGTCCTTGTAGTCGTTGTCGCCGCCATCCTCGAAGCCGAGCACGGTCTTGCCGCACACCTTGTCGTAGAGGCTGACCATATAGCGACCGTTTCCCGCATTGAACTCATTGTTCGAATAGCGTGCCGGGTGTTTCGAACCGGTGATGTCGAGTTTCCCGGTATAGGGATAGTTCTTGGTCGAAATTTCATACGCATCGGGCAGCATGAACCAGCCGACGGTCGTACCGGCGGGGAAAATGTCGGCGGCCTTGCCTCCCTTGAAATAGGTCAGCCGCAGCTGTTCGCCGAAAAACAGGGGCGCCGTCCAATCGTCGCTGCCCGAGCCCCAATCGTCCGGATCATCGAAATTGGTCGTAAAGGAGGTACAGTTGGGGAAGGCCACGTACTTGGGCAGCGCATCGAACTCGGCTTGCGTCCGGGGAGGGTTCTGCGTATCATAATAATAATAACCGATGGCATTGCGCCATCCGGCCAGTTCTGCGGCGAACACCAGCGTCAGATGGGCATCCTTCGCAATATTGAGATTGACCACCTCCGTAGGCATGGCGTATTTCGAATTGTCGACGCCCGGCATCAGCACGTTCTGGATGCGGTTCATCAGCCCCGCAGGTGTCTGCGCATATTCGGGGTCGATATTCAGGTTGGGTTTCTGGCCGAATAGCGTACCGAGGATATAGAGCGGTTTCCCTTCCCAAGTCCAGTCGCCGAGCTGCTGCACATTATATGGATTGGCCGCATCGGCGCGGGTCGTCACGGTTCGGTCGGCAACCACGGCGCCGGAAACTTTCCCGGCCGCCTTTTCATAGAGCTGCCGCACGTCGAACGAAATACCGCCGGCAGTCACGTCGACCCCGATACAGGCCGGGAACCCGTAGGATTCGCTATACACGTACACCTTGCTTACGGCAGTCGGGAGGTTGACCACCCCCGAGTATTTACTGTCGTTATCGGTATAGGCCCTGAGCAGGGCTTTTACGCCGGGCTTCAGGGTAAGCACGCCGTCCCCGGCATCCACGGGGTTCTCCGCATAAATTTCGAACAGCGCCTTGCTGCCCCTGCGGGCGTAGTCCAGATTCAGAGGGACATCCCGCGTCGTGGCGTAATCGTATTTATTTCCGCCCTGGGCCGTGCCATCCGGGCCGGGAACTTCATCCGGCCGTTCGATACAGCCTGTCGGTAACATGGTGCATACTGCGAGGGCATACAGCAGGCACAGGTTTCGTAAATTTTTCATATGAGAAAAAAATTTGGTTAATCACATCCCTTTCCGACAGCCATCCGCACCTACCGCTCCGCCCTGCGAAAGTATAGTTCCGCAGAAGCCCGCATTTCTGTCTTGGCAAATGTAAAAAGAAACCTTATTTCACCCAAATTTGGTCGATAATCGCATGTTATTGGGGAAATACACACAAATTATACAACAAATACGACTATATTACAAAACATTTCAGCCCTCGCATCCAACAAAAAAAGAAGCCGGGCTTCCGGCCCGGCCTATCGTTCAGAAATGAATATTCTTCCGGTATTGAGACGGGGACATGCCCGTGTACCTGCGGAAAAAGCGGCTCAGCGTCGACTGGTCGGGGAAATTGACACGCGCCACGATCGTCTTCAAGTCCATCGCCGACTCACGAAGCAGCGCCTTGATCTCGAAGATCGTATAGTAGACGATCCAGTCCCGTGCCGACTGCCCGCTGATCTCGTTCATCAGGTTGGTCAGGTACTTCGGAGTGATCCCGAGCCTCTCGGCGAAATACGCCACGTCCTTGTTGGGAGAATGTTCCTCGACGATCGTCTGCATGAAACGGAACGCCAGTTCCTCCTTGTGGGTATAGGCTGTCTTCTCGGCCTGCGGATCATTGAGATAGATGGCGTAGATGTCCCAATAAAACACCCGCAAAAGCTGCATCACCGACTCGCGGCGGCAGATGGCGGGGGCATTTTCGGCGCGGTAGGCCAGCAAGTCGCAGAAATTCAGGAACCGCCCGACATACTCTTCGCGCGGCTCCGAGGCGACATGCGTGCGCATGTAAAAAAAGAAACCGGGCCTGGGTCTCCACAGAGAGCTGAGGGTGTCGGTAAACATATCGTGCGATATGCGGAAAAACCTGATCCCGAAATCGTCGCTTACCTCCTTGATGGAAACCAGCTGCCAGGGAAACAGAGCAAGCACCATTCCGCGCACGATCCGGAAACGGTGGCCGAAAACCTGTACCGTAGCCGTACCCGACAGGCAGATGCCTCCGACCCCCTTCATAAGGTATACCGGACAACCGGATACCGGCAATTCGTCAAGCTCTGTATAGATACCGAACTCCCCCGGCTCAAGCGGCCTGAAAAGTCTCGTATCGTCTTCATCTATATTCATTATTACAAAATTAGATATTTGTCCGTTCTGAAAACACCCCGTTCTTCACCAATAACATGCAAAAATTGCCGCACATAAAGAATCGCCACTTGCACCCGCTTTTCTCAGCTATCGGCCGGTGCAAAAATTGCCGGGCCTTCCTCCGCACGCAAAATACCCCGAAAAATTTTGTCGGCTCGAAATAAATGCCTATTTTCGCACAAAACATCAGATGATATGATGAAACCCGGTTCGAACATGCAACTCAGCAAGAAATCGCTGGCCGAAGAGCTGGCCGGGCGGTTGCAGGAACAATTCATGTCGGGGAAATTCGAGGTGGGCGAAAAACTGCCGCCCGAACCGGAGTTGATGCAGATTTTCGGGGTCGGCCGCTCAACCGTGCGCGAAGCGGTCAGAATCCTGTCCAACATGGGTTTCCTGAAGGTACGGCAGGGCGCCGGGACATTTGTCGAACGCCTCACGCCGCCGGACGAACCGATGGAGCGGCGCCTCGGACGCGCCGACCTGCACGACCTGGACGAGGTGCGGAAAATACTGGAAGCCGCGATTGCAGAAAAAGCCGCCGAACGGCGAACAGCACACGACGCCGCAATCCTCGAAAAACACCTCACGGAACGGGGAGCGACCGCGGCTGCCGGGGCATTGCAGGCCTGTATCGAAGCCGACGTCAACTTCCACATCGCCCTGGCCGAGGCCACGCACAACGAAATCCTGTGCGAGCTGTATCGCTCGACGGCCGCCCATCTGAAAAAGAGGTTCAGCAATATATACAGGGACACGGAGTGCCTGCTCGCCTCCCAGCCCACGCACGGGCAGTTACTCGGATACATCCTCGCCGGGGACGTGCGGAACGCCCGGGAGGCGATCACGCGGATACTCGAAGAACCATAGCCCGCAGCAATGGAGACGCTTACAAAACCCACGGACACACGCCTGCGGCGCTTCACGGAGACCGGAACGGTCTACCCGATACTGTTCATGATCAGCATCACCCACTTGCTGAACGACATGATGCAGTCGGTGATCCCAGCCGTCTACCCGCTCCTGAAGGAGAAATTCGGCTTCACGTTCGCCCAGATCGGAATCATTACGCTGGTTTTCCAGATGACCTCGTCGCTGCTGCAGCCCTTCATCGGACTCTATGCAGACCGCCATCCGCGCCCCTACTCGCTCGCCGCAGGGATGTGTTTCACGCTGGTCGGGCTGCTCATCCTCTCCGTCGCCCCGGGCTTCGTACCCATCCTGCTGGCGGTGGGGCTGATCGGCTGCGGCTCTTCGGTCTTCCACCCCGAATCCTCCCGGGTGGCGCAACTCGCCTCGGGAGGCCGGAAAGGACTGGCACAGTCGATATTCCAGGTCGGCGGCAACGCCGGGGGCGCCATGGGGCCGCTGCTGGCCGCGCTGGTCGTCATTCCCTTCGGGCAGGCCTCGATCGGCTGGTTCGCTTTGGCCGCGATCCTCGCCATCCTCATCCTCACGAGAATCGGGAACTGGTATAAACTTCGCCTCACCGTCACCGCAAACCGCCCCGCAGCAGCCGCAGCGGCCCCGGCACACCACCTGGGAAAACACAAAATCCGCCTCGCCCTGGGCATCCTGGGCGTGCTGGTATTCTCGAAATACTTTTACATCGCCAGCATGACCAACTACTTCACATTCTTCCTGATGGATAAATTCGGGGTCTCGGTGCAGGGGTCGCAGTACTGCCTCTTCGCATTCCTCGGGGCATCGGCTGTCGGCACGGTCGCCGGCGGGCCGCTGGGCGACCGTTTCGGGCGTAAATACGTGATCTGGGGCTCCATCCTCGGAGCAGCGCCCTTCACCCTGCTGCTGCCCTATGCGAACCTGGCCTGCACGATCGCGCTCGCCGTCATCATCGGACTCGTCATCTCCTCGGCATTCTCCGCCATCCTGGTCTACGCCACCGACCTGATGCCCGGCAAGGTCGGAATGATCGCCGGGATCTTTTTCGGGCTGATGTTCGGCCTCGGCGGCCTCGGCTCGGCCTTTTTCGGCTGGCTGGCCGACAAGACCAGCATCGAATTCATCTTCCGGATCAGCACCCTGCTGCCCCTGTTGGGGATAATCACGGGATTCCTGCCGAATATCGAAACCGGCGAGAGCGGGAACAGGAAGTATCGGATCGGGAATAATACGACCGGGAAAAGCAGGCGGTAAAATCCGGCAGAGCCCCCTCAATCACTCCCCGAGCCGTGATTCGACCTGCCCGGCGGAAGCGTCTTTGAGAAGCACCCGTTTCCCGCTATCGAGCAGATAGAGCGTGGGCATGGCCTTCAGATCATAGACCCCGTCGCGCACCAGCCGCTCACTTGCATCGCAACCGTCCGTCCAGCCCTGCGGGACAGCCATACCACGCCAGGCAGCGCCGCCCGCCACACTCACCGACAGCACGGTCAGCCGGCCGCTCCGCACCATCGTGCAGATCGTCGGCGAAGAGGCCAGCTGCGTCTTTACCCGTTCGCATTCATCGCACGTGGGATCGTAAAAATACAACAGCGTATATTCCGCTTCCAGCTGCGACATGCGCCTATCGCACCCGTCGCGCCCCAGGAACGAGAAATCGGCAGCCCTGTCCCCCGGGCGATTTTTCAACGCTATTTCCAACAGACTGCGCGGCCGCAACTTATCGACCTCGCCGATCCGGGGATTGGCAATCAGAGACCGCAGCATCAGGATGTGCAACTGCTCGTCGCGCATCGGCGAATTGGGCTCGTAAAGATATTTGTCGCCCAGCCCGATGAAATAATAGAGCACCTCCGTCCCCACCGCCGCCCGCGTGTAGAGGGTATCGACCGCGGCCGCGGCATTGCGGGTATAGGGCAGCACGCTCAGGAAATCGACGAACGCCTGCTCGCTCACTTCCGGGCGGGCGATGGAAGCCGTATCGGCAAAATCGAAATGATCCCAGTAGTGCAGGGCCAGGTAGTCTGCCCGGTCGGCCGGGTCACGCAGCGCCGCCGGCACGTCGGGCAGGCGGAACCCCGCAGCACCGGGCACTCCGGATTCGGGTTCGGCCGCGAACCCGGAACCTGCCGCAGACGCGGCGGATCCCGGGTTTCCGGTGCGCTCTGCGGTACGGCATTCCGGGCATCCGGTCAGCGCACACCCCCCGCAAAGTAGCAATAAAGACAAAAACCTGTCGATACGTGCCATCGCTCCTGTCAATCGTCCGTCGCAGGCACCATCACGATATCCGGCGACTGAACCAGACGGGCCAGCGTCAGGGGATTGTTCTCATCTACCTCATTATGATAGATCGTGCCGTCTTTCGTATAGTGCAATTCGATACGGTCGAACCATCCGGGATCATACTCCTTGCGCAGCCGCAGCTCGTATATGCCGTCCGCCGTCACGGTCATCGAACCTACGCGGCTTCCCGTCCCCGACTGCGTGAACGAAACGAACGAATTTTTCGGCACCCCGACCGCCCCGGTACCGGGATCGTAGGAGATCTGCCCCCCGATCGACTTGTTGGTCACACGGAAGGTCTTTTCGAAGAAGACAACCTGGTCTTCGTTCGACGAGAGGGTGATGTCGCCGGCACTCACCACGTGGTTGGTTTTGAAAGGCAGCCTTTTACGCTCTCCCTTCTGCGAAGGCACGGCATCCCCGCCGGCAGTTCCCAGCGGAACCTCGGGTATCAGGGCGTCGGCAAAGCCGAACCCACGCTCCTCCTCGCGCGTAGCGGCGACCGTGTAGATGAAGCGCCCTTCGACTGCGGGATCGGCTTTGAGCTTATCGGCAGGCCAGTCCGGATACAGGTCGTTCAGCCGCTGCCGGTCGATCTCGAGCATCGGCGCATCGATATAGATTTCGAACTCCTCACCGAAAGGATCGACCGACTTGTCATCCGTACCGCGGAAACTGGTCACGTCGAATTCGATATCGACGCTCGTTTCGGCCGGGTTTCCATATTCCCACGTCAACTCCGTCACCGGATCCTCGCCGCTGCCGGTAGAATAGTCGCCCACGCCGTCGACCCGCGCCGCAAAGCGGAACGGATTATAGTTGGCCAGCTCGAACGTCGCCGAACGGTAGCCGCGCCCCTTGTAATCCTCCGACGTATTCTTCAGCGATTTCTCCCCGCTGATATTAGAGGCGATACGGACGACCTCGGCGCTCTGCGGCCGGTTGGTCTTCAGGTAGATCGAATAAATGCCCGTCCCCGCCGTCGGATCGGCGCTTCCCATACGCGGGTAGAAGAGGTACATGCGGCCGTTCTCCGTCCACATATTCTCGTTGACGGCCGTGAACGAACAGTCGAACGTGACGCCGGCGGGCTCTTCGCCGTCGGGAATATGGTCGAGGTACTGCGAATAGAGCAGGAACTCGTCGTCTTCCGTGGCATTGAGGAATTCGCCGTACTCCCCGTCGGCATGCTGGGTTCCGTTATTGTGCAGGTGCATGGTAAACTGCACGAAAGCGCCTTTCTTCTGCGGCACCAGCCGATAATAGACCTTTTCATCGTCGGCGAAATCGTCGGGCTTGGCGTTATATTCGTCCAGCCCCGTCACCTCGATCATATACTGGTTGTTGGTGTAGGTCACCTCTTTTTCCTGGGTGGCAAAATGCTCGGCCTCGATCGACACCTTGGTCGTCGTCCCGGAGCCGCTCTGGGGCAGGATCGTGCGGAAATAAACCCGCTGCACACCAGGCTGCTGGGCCGTGTAGACGAACTTGTACTCGATCGGCTCGTCCTTGTCGTTGAGAATGACCTCGCCGAAATCGTCCTCGCCGCGGCGTACCACCGGCAGCGACATACCGGCCGCAGCACGCACGTCGAGGTCTTCGACGCCAATCAGCACCCGCAGCGGGAACAGCTCGGCGGGACACGTTTCGGGCACGGTGAACATCAGCGTCACGTTCTCGCCGTAGGTGTCGCTGGTTTCGTCGGGACGGGCGTAGACCTGCGAAGCCACCCACGCCGGCTGGAACGACTGCGTCCTGATGAGGATGACCTTGACCTTGCGCTGCAACAATCCTTTCTTGATGAGCAACGTACCTTCGAGTTTTTCGTTATCGCCCATTTCACGCAGAACGATGCTCACCTTCCCATCCCCCGTCCCGTCGTCGTCGATGCCGAACGAGGCGTCGATTCTCTGGCTCGCCACGTCGTTGCCCTCGAGCCACGTCACGGTGGCCCCGTCGTCCGCCGTAACCGCTCCGCCGTCATTCCTCCTGATCGTATAACCGACCTCGAAGATCTTGCCTTCGTAGCTCTGGTTCAGCACATAGCTCGTCTGGTCTACCTTCAGCGTGAAGGTGTTGTCCGACACCTCGTCGATATTGTCCTGGATCGAAATCCAGACGTTGTTGGTCGCAGCGGCCTCGAGCGCCTCGCCGAACGAGTCCTGACCGTAGGAGAGTTGGCCGGCGATGTTGATTTTGTAGTGGTGGTTGCGGCGGATGAGCAGCTGCTCGCCGTCCTCGCCGACCAGCATCACGCGGTAGTACTTATCCTCTTCGTCGGAGGGATGGCGCCCCCTCAGAATCACGCTGACGGGTTTGTCGACCGTATTCTCGCATTCGAAGACATATTGCTGCATGTCGGTCGTCACGTCGAGGATGTCGCTCAACACCGCCGTGTTGTTCGGCAGCGTCACGAAAGGCTCCGAGCCGGGCCATACGAACCCCTCTCGGGGATGGTAAGGCGCCACGGTGCCGAAAGCATTGGTGTTGTAGACCACGAAACCATTCACCGTGAAATACGCGTTCTGGGGATTCGCCACCGAAATCAGCGCATGGTTGCGCAGCAATTCGATATTGCCCTTCGCATTCAGCTGGTCGGCGATCGAACTGCTGTCGCCGGCCGCGCATTCGAACCGCCCCCAATAGATCATCATGCCCGACGACCCTTCGAGCGCCGCCATCACCTGCGCTTCCGACTGGTTGTAGAAATTGCTTTCCGGGAAACCCTCCATGTTCTGGTTGCCCAGGAAATGGATCAGGCGCGTATTCTGCGGAACCCGGGCCGTAAACGTACCTTCGTCCATGTCGTCCGAGGTGGCCACCACCGTGGCCTTCGTCGTCGAAATGAACAGCCCGTAACTGTCGAAACAGAAAAGCGTCATGTTCTGTACGCCCGTTCCGTCGGGATCGACCGAGCGTGTTTCGACCACGGGCATGGCCGGGATATCGGCGCCGAAACGGATTTCGACACAACCGTCGTCCGGCGTCCCGGCACCGGGCAGGTCGGCCCGCTGGCAAGAGGTGCATGCGGCCAGTATGCCGGCCAGCGCGGCCGCAGCGTATATCATCCTTTTTATCATAGTAGTCTGTTCGCTTTTATGTTGGCTATTTTACAAATCGTCGGTATCGTAGACATCGCGGATGCAACGGATATAATGGCTCCCGGAGTTCGTCACATTATGCCAGTCCGAGATACTGACCGCACCGGAAGCAGACCAATATCTGCTACCCGTCAGCACCCTGTCGACCGCCATATCGTCGGTATTCTCGTTCACCCCCGGCTGAAGTCCGAGGATCACGCCGATCTCGTATTGGGTCGGCAGGCGCCAGTTGTCGAGATGAACCGTATTGCCCTCGTCGTCGACATAGGTTTCGACATAGCGTGCGCAATGGCTCTCCGCCTGCGCCGTGGAAGAGGCCGTCTGCGTGGCTCCCAGCTGCGAAGCAATCAGGAACGACGGCGATACGACTTTGGAGTTATTGCTAACCTCGTCGTCGGAAGCTGTATAATCGTCCGCATCACGGCGGGGAATGCCCAGCGTATAATCTCCCGACGAAGCCGTAATCCGGATATGGTACATACGGGCATTGTTCAAAGTGCTGATACTATTCCCGCTGTTCTCGGCCGTATCACCCCAAGCATCCTCCCACGAGTAATAATAGATAGAGGATTTTCCCCGGTCGCTTCCCGACGTTTTCAACTCTGCGACTTTCGAAGTAAAAGTTCCAAGTCCAACGATTGTCGAAGGAGTCCAGGTTCCGCGGCTGTAGCTTGCACTGACATAGCCGTTAGTACCCCGCTTCTCATAGGTCGTACCGCCGAAATCGTTGCGGTAGGAGTACCAGCCCTGCGTGTTGGTGATATAGACCAGCGGATACTGGATGACGGTGATATAACGCGCCTCGGAACCGTCGTCGTTCGTTACTTTCAGCCTGATATAACGCGGCGTGTTGTTCGTAGGCACGGGGCTGTGCACCTCGATGTGCCCCGAGAGTTCCGCGTCCGGCCCGACCGTAATATCGCCCGTGGAGAGCGTCCGCTCCTCGCCGAACTTGTTGATGAACCACGAGCGTTCGACCGTCACCGTCACTTTGGACGACGAGGCGAACTCGATCGTCGTCGTGTCGTCGGCCATGTTGTGCATCTCCAGCGAATCGGTATTCACCATCAGGTAGTGCGGGCGGTTGGTTTCGCCGCCGATGTCGATCGTCTGTTCGTCCCACTCTCGAACCGAGTAGCTGATCGGGCCCAGGTCGACCGGCTCCGAAGCGTCGGCGGCACCCTTGGCGTTGACCTCGACGGTCACTTCGTAATAGTGGTTGCGCTCGAGCTGTTTCACCGACGGACGGCAGATCGGAATCTGGTAGTAGCTCCTTTCGAGGAAATTGGCATCCTCCTTATTCGGATTGTAGTCGCTGTCGCCCGGTTCGCCGTGGTACCACAACGGCAGGTTGACGACCAGACGGGGCTCCCAGTCGAGGGCACTCTTGTTATCCCAGTCGTGGCTGTAAGCATAGGCCGTCACGCGAACCTCGTCGATCGAGGTTTTGTCGTCGTCGACACCCCACTGGAAATATCCCGCGCTGTTTTTGTCGGGGGTCGCTACCTCGGCAGTCAGCTGCACGCCGGCAACCAGCGAGGTCGAAATCGGCATGTTGCGCAGGTAATAGCCGCAACCGTGTCCGGCAGCCGTCGCGTAGTCGTCGAAGGTGATGCTGGCGCCCTTCTTGATGCGCACCACGATTTTGGCGGCGGCACGGCGCAGGGTCACCATCAGCTCGGTATCGTTCGAACGATCCCCGTCGTAAAGCACCACGGTGCCCGGGGAACCGGGTTCCGACTCGCCCTTGGGATAGGCGATGCCGTCCATGAGGAATGTTTCGGGGGCATTCGACACGTTGGAAAGGCCCGTCATGTGGATATTTTCGTCCCGCTGCATCATCCCCAACAACCCGTCGCGCGTAGTCAGGGCTTCGAAATCCTCCGTCCCGTGGGAGGTGTTGGCGATCAGGTAAACCCAGTAGCCCGCATCGGCTTCGAAATCGGTTCGTTCGGCCCGGAGCGTCACCACGCCCTGGCTCACGCTGCCGGCTGCGACCCGTTCGTAATGCTTCTTGGCGCCCGCCGCATCGAATATGAGCACGTCGAGCCGGTCGACGCGCGACTCGACGGCATTGTCCTCGGCACGCGTCATCCGTTCGATGCCCGAAATGCCGAGGCGGATGCTGTTGTCGCCCCCCGCAGGCCCTGACATGCTGCCATCGTCCCGTGTGCAGGCCGTAAAGCTGCAAGCCGCGAAGCAGAAGAGCGCTAAATATGATAAAATCCGTTTCATCGTCGCTGAATTATTTAATCTTGAAGATCCGGTTCTCTGTCCGGTCAATTCTCTATGTGTTCGATCTCTATCAACTCGGGAACCTGCTCGTAACCCGATCCGGAATGCCACTTGGTATTGCCTTTCTCGCCGTTGATGAGCAGGTAAGTACCCGCCCCGGCGCCTTCCCATGCCGGCGTATAGGTGATACCCAGCCCCACGTAATTCCCCACGAACTTGGAGTCCTCGTTCAGTGCGCGCACGACGATCCGGTAAAAGTCGTCCGAAGCCGTGGGTTTTTCTACTTTCTTTCCGGCCAGGTCGTAGACCGTCACCGAATAGTCGGCCGCCGAAACACCGGCAGTCGTCGCCTCGACAGGGGTCAGCGTCGCCGTCCATTCCTGCCCCGAGGGTGCGGACAACTGGAAGAAGAAGGAGTAGCTGCCCTCAGCAGCAGCCGACGACGGGTCGAAGGTATCATCGGCAGCCGGGTCGTAATCGGGATTGTAGTAAATCGCCGGAGCCGTCGCAGGCACCGTCGAACCGCCGTCCGGGCTGGGCTGGAGCGGGTTGGTGTAGGAAGGGTAGTCGAAAACCAGATCGTTCCAGGAATCGCCGTCGTCCCAGTCGGCGACCATGTATTCCACGGTGAACTTGCCCGTGTTGTTCATCAGGCAGCACACCGTATAGTAGCTGTTCCGCACCACTTCCGGCAGATAGACCAGCCCCGTGCGGTCTTCGTCCCCGAACTTGTAGTCGACCTGCAGCACGTTGCCGTACTCGTCGCCCGGGATATTCCAGCTGCCGCCGTTGCCCCAGGGATTTTCGAAAGGATAGAACGGCGCATCGAGCACCGGGGTATAATTGGCCGGATCCAGGCGTGCGGCCGTTTCGGTCTCGCCTGCGGGAACTGCCAGCTCGCCGACGGGCGCCGTGACCGGGGTGAGCAAGAAAGGCGACGGCTTCGGCTGCACACCCTCCAGCACCGTGCGGTCCTGCTCCATCAGGTAGTTGCGCATGCGCGTACCCTCGGCCAGCATCTGCAGCCCGGTAATACGCAATTCGGCAGTTTCGCCCGGACGCTTGGCGGCAAAAACCCCCAGCTTGGCGACAGGGCGCCTGAGGCGGATATCGACTGTCTGCGCCAGCTGCGTATGCCCCCCGTGATCCGGATCGGCCGGGGGATTCGGGCTGTCGGCAGCGACGTCGATCGCCACCGTCGTCTGGCAGTACATCGGAAGTCCCTGCGAAATATCGAGTTCCGTGAAATTAAACTGCCCGAGCTGTCTACGGGTCGTCGTTTCGGTGAGGACATCGCTGCCGCCGCGGGTCACCATCGCCGCCTCGTTGGCCACGACATAGAACTCCACCGTCTGGCTGGTCGTCGATGTCAGGGCCATATCCATCAGGAACACGGCAGGGCTGCCGAAATCGCCGGAGCCGTAATAGTAACCGACGCGCCGATCGCCGACGAAAGCATAGACACGGAGCGTATGCAGTGCCGACTCTTCGTCCGTAGGCGTGCCGTCCGTGGCATCGACGCTGCGCGAGTCGACGTTCAGGAGCACGGAGACATTCTTCTTTCCGGCGGAATCGGAGCCCATTCCCTCCTCTTTGCCGCAGCCGGACATCGCCCCGGCACAACAGGCGGCGACGAACGCCGCAAGAAACAGATATCTGACTTTACGCATGGTCGTAGTCGCTTAAAATTCGGGTTTCACATCCTGGACGAACCAATCGGGCACCGAAACCTCCACGCCCACCGAGGTGAATTCGATACGGATCGGGATCAGCACTTCTTGTTTCGAACAGTCGATTTTAGGATTCCGGGCGAGGAATTCCGCAAGGTTGACCTCGACGAAAGTGCTTTCGCCCGACGCGGTACGCAGGCAGACGTTCACATCCTCGTGGTTCGTATGCCGCATGATATTGGTTCTCGACGTCAGCAACATCTTACCGGCGTCGTACTTGGTTTCGAGTACATAATCGGTCGCCTCTCCGCATACGCGGTTTTCGAAGTCGGTGCAAGGCGTGACACCGCAGATTTCGAGCATCGGCAGAAGGCCGGCTCTGACATCGGGCTGGGGAATGCCCGCAACCTCGACCGACACGTCGTAGTGGGAACAGGCGAAAGGCACGAGCGTCGTCTGTTCGTCGTCTTTCCCGGTAAATTCCTTCACCGTAACGGGAACCGACGCATAGTAAAGCGAATCGTTGCCCGACGCGGCCCCGGTATCCAGGTAATCCGCATCGGCAAAACGGATCGCATCGAAGCGCCCGGCCGACAAATCCGCAACCTTCGTATGGTAGGTATTGCCCAGGCACACCACCCTGTAATCGCCGGGAGCGAGGGGCGGCAACTGCGCGGTACGGGCCGCAACCTGGTCGCCGGGGACGACGAAATTATCCACACAGTCGTTCTGTGCGTCGAAAACATACATCTCGACCCGGTCGATCTTGTCGCCGAAGATCTCGGTCTGCCCGTCCCCCAGGTAACTCAGCACCATTCTGTGCGTATTACGACACTCGCTCATGTCCTCCCGGATACACGACGAGGTCATCCCCGCAAGCAACAAGCCCAAAGCGAAAATTCTGAATTTCATAGTCTGTATGTTTTTCGTCAGTAAAAAGAACGGAAAGGGAGCGGAGGAGCCCCCGGCTCCCTTTCCGTGAAAATGTAGATGGAAAAAACTTAGAATTCCGCGATAACCGGCACGACATCCCATGCAACGACATCCACATTGACCTCGACGCACTTCTCCGGGTTCGACAGGTCACCGTCGTCGAAAGCGAACCTCACCTGATAAATCTTGGCGATATCGTTGGTTACGGCCGGATCGAACGTCCGGGTAGCCAGGTAAAGCGCACTCTTGGTGCCGTCGCTCTTCGTACCGGTCAGTTTAACCACCAGCTGCGGATGGTCGTCGGCAGCGATCTTGTCGGCCTTGGGGAAGAAGTGGTAAGCCGGACGCTTTGCCCCGTCGGTATATGCCATTGTGTAATCGCCGGCTGCGGCCAGGTCTACTGCCGGCAGATCCGCAGTGCCGAACATGTCGTTATTCCAAAGGCCGGCATTGGCGGCTGCGGCGAAGAACCCGAATGCGGTACCGGCATCGATCAGTTCGTTCGTCTTGTCACCCGAAACGGTTCCGGCTACGAAAGCGGCCTGGTTGTAGTAATTATTCAGCACGATCTGCTCGACCGAGATGCTCTCGTAGTCGCGGGGCAACTCCGCGCCGTCCGAACCCAGCCGAGCCTGATATTCGAAGCTGGCCACCTCGATACGTGCGACGCGAGGCTCGAGCGTCAGGTTTGCCTGGTAAAGCGGGTGCCCGGCGTCATCCTTACCGATGACCGTCGTCAGCATCACCTCGTCGTACAGCGACAGGTTCGCATCGTTCTGCTCGGCGGCGATTTCCAGCGCACGCTCCAGTTCGGAAGCGGTCTTGGCATCCGAGGCAGCGCCAAGATTACCCACGACGATCACCTTGGTCACTTCGGCAGGCAGGAAATGGAAGACCTTATCCTCACGCGCGTCGAATCCGTCCATCGTGAAATAGTGCTGCGCAGGCGTGTTATCCAGCGTCATACCCTGCACCAGGTCGCCGTTGCTCTTGGCAAAGAACACCTGGAGATCGTTGAGCGCCACTTTGCTCGCATCGGGAACGGGGGCGTCGGCGGCACGGGAGCCGGCTACGACGTTCGACAGAGTGAGGGTCACACTCTTCGGAGTGTTGTCACCCGCAGCACCGTTTTCCTCCTTGCTGCAGGACGTGAACGCCACCGCTGCCATAAGGGTCAGTGCCAAATAGTTTTTGACTTTCATAATACAAATGGGATTAATGAATGTAAAAATTAAAATTGTTGATTATCGTTAATTTCCAATACGGAAGAATTCTCTTTACCGAATTACAACTGATCGATGACCTGCCGGATTTGCTCCAGATTGCGGCGTGCCTCGTCCGACCCCTGCTCCGCGGCGCGGCGGAACGTCCGCTCGGCCTCGTGCATTTCGCCGCTGCGGGCATAGGCCACCCCAAGCGTGTTGAGCAGCGAGGGGTTCTTCTCTGTCAGGCCACTGCCCTCCAGCATACCGACCGCAGCAGCGGCATCGTCCCGCCCGAGCGCATCGAGCGCCCGATCGTTCAGCACGGCCGGTTCTTCGGGGAAGTAACGCGCAGCGGTTTCCATGACCCGCTCGTAGTCGGCCGACCCTTTCTCATAGGAACCGGCCACTTTATACATCTCCTGCAAGCTCAGCAGGTCGGGGCGTTCGCTGACCATCCGGCGCGCCTCTTCCAGGTTGAAATTGCGCACGTTATACTCGATTTTATACTCGTTGCGGCGCAACGGCGGATAGACCTCGTTCAGCAGGCGAGCGTAAATCTCCGCGGGCTCCAGCTTGCGGATTTCCAACTCGCAGTAATCCTGGTTGTCGGGATATTTCGCGATCAGTTCGCGGATGCGGTCGAGTCCCTGCAACTGCGGGTAGTTGTCCAGCGCCCTGACGAAGCCGGCCCAGTCCTCGCCGTGCCATTCGACATGCAGCAGGTCGGACGGAATATCGTCGTGGCGGCCGATATATTCGGCGAGCGCCTTGGCACGGTTTTCCGAAAGCACGAGGTTATGCGCCATCGACCCCTCGGGCGATGCGTAACCCGAAATATAGATACCCGTGATCTTCACGTCCTCATTCTGCTTCACGAGCAGGATCGAGTTCGACACCTCGTCCAGCTCGGCACGGTTGTCCTTGAAATCGGGCAGGATCTTGTAACTGTCCTGGCGGAACTGCAACCGGGCAGTACGGGTTTCGGCGCGAACCTTTACCGGCTCGGGTTCGGGAAGGATCGTCGCGAAACCGTATCGGGGAATAAACTCGGGCAGTACGCCGGGCATGAGTTCCTCCTCCGACCCGCCGGCAGCGCAGTTCACGCAGCCGTGCACCTCCTCGCGCAACTCCACACGGCCGTCGAGCATCCACCGCTCGTAAGGCAGCGAGGCCGCATAGTCGTAGGTCTGTTCCTTGCCGTTCCGGCGACGGATGACCACTTCCTCCTGCCCGTCGTGGCGGGGAGGCAGCTCCACGCTCTCGAAGCGCTGCGCGCGCAGGTAGACCCGGTTACGCGTACCGCCGTCGACCACCACCGGAGGGAACGCCGCCTCGCGCTGCCCGTCGCGGGAAACCAGCACGGGGGTCAGCGCCACCGTATGTTGCGTTCGGATACGCGCACCGCTCAGATCGACGGCCATCGTCAGGTCTACGTTGCGGCCGCTTTTCCGTACCACAGGGTTCGTCACTTCGATGTCCGGCAGGTAGCTCACCTTCTTTTCGGTTTTCCCGGCATACGCCCAGGCCGGGCTGCATGCCAACACCGCTAACAATATGCGAAAGATATGCTTCATCGTTTCCTCCCTCCTATTTTATAATGTATATGATGGAAATACCGGCCTTGGTCGGCCCGAAATAGTGATGGTCGTTCTTACCGCGGAACTTACCGCAGGTAACGCAATCGTAACGGTCATAATTCGTGTAGACGTATCCCACGCCGACGGTGGCCTCGAGGTTCCAGCGTTTGCCCAGCAGCCATGAATAACCGTAGGAAATACCCAGCCCGGTCGCCCAGCCCTGGTAACGATGGTCTTTCACGGACTTTTTCAGGAACGGAATGCGCACACCGCTGATATTGTATTCACCGTATCCGGAGTGCACTCCGAAAAAATGGCCGTTGAACCGTTCGCAGAGCCAATAGCGGAACTCGGGCATCACCGACCAGAACTTGAGTTTCTTGTTCTCTTCCTTGTCGAGCGTCCAGGGATTGTAATCGCCGGTCAGTTCGAGCGTGGTCTGCTTGCCCAAACCGATTTCGAGCCCCATGTTGAGCGTACCGGCCGTAGCCCAGTGTAGCGCATTGGTCTTGACTCCGAGCTGCTGCGCGACAGCCGAACCTGCCGAACAACAGAATAGAAATACCATAACAAGAAATTTTCTCATATGTATGAATAATTTTGTTTGCTTGTTCCAAAACCCGTTACAGCAACGCTGTCCGGGCAACTCCCACACTCGAACGGACAAAAATCCTCGGCACACGTCCCAAACATCAAGAAACGAGGCAGATAGCAAGTAGTGAATACTGCCAGTCTTTTCCAAAAAGACTGGCAAATACCATGTACCGAAATATATATTTGAAAAACAATGCATTAAGTGATTGTATTAAGGATAAATGTTTCTCAATTGCGATGAAGTTGCAAAGCGATGAAACCAAATACACAAAACACTGTATACCAGATATATATAGTTGATATAACGCGTATAAATGATGAAACGACTTGCAAATCCCACAAACTCCGTATGGGGGACATTCCATGTCCCCAACTGTCCGGCCGGATGCACGACCTGTTCCGCCGAGAAAGACCGTTTCGCTGCAAAATTTTCCCGAACGGTACTGTCCGAAGCCCAGACGCTGCCCGCGGCATACTACCGTTCGCACCGTATCCTTTTCCTGCTGTCAGGACATGTGCATGTCCGCATCGGCCGGAGCGGAAGCTATTACCTCACCGACCGACAATGTATATTCCTGGCGCGAAAAAGGGATATTTCGGTACTGGCCCTGAGGGAAAGCGAAATGGTAATCCTTGAGTTCAACAATAGGATAATACTATGCCACAATGACATACTGGCCAGAATAGCGACCCGGGACGCCCCCGGCAAAGTCTTTTCGCCCGTGCTGCCGATCGTACCCGAGGTGCTCTCTTTTTTTCAGGGACTGGGGCCGGCGCTCGAACCCGAAGGACTACACCTGCCCTGTTATCATGTCGTCAAGGAACACGAGCTCTTTCTGATGATGCGTTATTTCTACGGGGACACGGGACTGGGGAATTTCCTGCGGGATGTGGTCAGGCCCAAAGATGATTTCCGAATGTTCGTGCTGAGTACCTACCGCCAGGCGGAGCATATCACCGAGCTCGCTCAAATGGCCAATATGAGCGAAAGTTCCTTTATCCGCAGGTTCCGCGACACGTTCCACGAACCCTACCACAGCTGGCGGGTGAAACAAAAAGTCGCGGATATAGAGCAGGCGGTTCGCGACGGTATCAAGGATAACGACGAGTTGGTTCGGATGTTCAGGTTCAAAAGCTATCTGGCCTTTTATCGCTTCTGCCAGCGATACTTACACTGTTCGCCCTCGGCCCTGAAAATAAAATACTCCTGACCCGCAACGGATTAGGAGTATAAAATGACCAAAAAAAGATATGTGTTTGGTGAATTTTGGTATGGGGGGGGGTAAATTATAATGACAAAATAATCTCTATCTTTGTGCCAGCAAAGATGAGTCCGGATACAGCCTCGGAAGGATAAGAAATGGATGCCACAGTCTTTTTGGAAAAGACCGTACTTTTCCGCCTGCGGCCTTTTTCCGAAAGCGCAAAATACCTTACATAAACAAATATACTATTTTTTTCGGTTTTTCCTCAACGCCGCACCGTTCTTTTTCAATAAACCTGCCACCGCCTCATTCGCAGCATCGACCATACTGTTATCCAGTTCGTCCAGATAAATCCGGGTCGTCTTTTCCGACGTATGCCCCAGCCCGACGCTGATTACCGAAACGGGAATACCCTGCCGGCGGGCCAGGCTCGCCCAGCTGTGACGCGCCACGTTGAAAGAGAGGTTGACCGACAGATCTAGCCGGCGGCGCATGCTCCGGAAGAAGCGCAGATAATAGGAGAGGCTGTATTTATAGCGCAGGTAGAGCCTGGCTTCGAACTGGCGTCGCTCCTCGGGCGTCGTGCCCCCGAATACGAGCGGATGCAGCAGGCCGTCCTCCCCGTAATCGAGCAGTACGGGCAGCGCCCAGGGGGAGCACTGCGCCCGATAACGGTCGAGGATCGCCTGCACCTCGGGAATGACCTTGACCGTATAAACCTGTCCGGTCTTACGCCGCCGGTAGCAAATTGCCCCATCCCGAATATCTTCCTGGCGCAGGTAGGCCATATCGACGAACGACATTCCCCGGGTATAGAAACTGAACATGAACATGTCGCGGGCACAGTTCAGTTTATGAGAATCAGGGAACTCCGATGCGGCCACCCGGCGGATGACCTCGGCGCTGACGGCCAGCTTGCGCGTTTTCTCGATATGCACGGATACGGCCCTGAAAGGCGACTTGCCATGAGTGACATAGCCCCGTTTTTGCGCTTTATTATATACGGCCCTGAAATTACTTAAATAAAAGGTGACGGTATTGGGCGACAATGGGATTTGCCGGAGATACCGCTCGAAGTCGAGCAGCATGTTCTCATCCACGCTGTCGAAATCGACACGCCGCGAACCCGCGAATTTCTCGAAAGCGACGAGCGTAGCCTTGTATTTGTTGGCGGTACCCAACGCCCCTTCCTTGCACAAATCCTCGATCTGGCGCCTGAAAAAGGTGTGCACATAGCGATTGTCGTAACGCTGACGGTAGGCCGAGGTGACGTCGCGGACGGTAAACGGCCGCCCTTCGCGTTCCAGTTCGGAGAGGATACGCCCGATCTCCAGCCGCTGGTTCTCCAGAAATACGTTGACATCCCGGATGAAGGCCGTATGCGTTTTGCGCCGGGATGTAACGACAGCCTTTTGCCTTGCGGCATCGAACTCCTCGGGCAGCAGCCGGTAGGGCGTGAAGATCACTCCCCGACGGCGTTCCCGGATCAATTGGATGACGAGCGTATGACGGCCGTCGCCGGCTCCGCTTCGGATATTAAGCATCGGTTTGATGCTCGTGTTAGGGTGTTTGGCACCCATCTGTAATTCTTTTCTATGAATCATATACCTTCTTTTTCAGTAGGGTTTCATTGTGGGAATCATAACGCAGGCATTCGGCACGACACGAATCGCATCGTCGGAACGGCAAAAATCGGAATGGAGCCGGGAAATGAGCCCGGACGCCGGGGACGGGAATCGGAATAAGGCGTGTTTTCATCATGTCTTTGTGTTAGCATATACCCAACCGACAAAAACAAGGCCGTATATCCCGGCAGGGGATCGTATCGGAGATATGTCTTGCCCGGACAGGTATAGGCAATCGGAGTCAGCGGCATAATTATTGGATTACGGCAGGCCGGAAATCGGGCCTCCACGTGTCCGATCGGCATATTTCCCACCTCGGGATCCGAGGGTTCTTCATACTCGGGGGCATCCCCGCAACCGGAACGGCGTCAAGTTTCAGTTGTCGGTCATACCGACAAATAACGTAAACGAAAGCCGTATAGTATACGGGGCATCGCAACGCCCCGGCTACAAGCCAACCGCACAACAGCGAAAACGACAACAAAAGCTGTCACGCCCCAAGCCCGCACAAGACCGCCAAAACACTGTCGAGGGAATAAATTCACGACATTCAGTCCCCTTCGAACGGAAACCGGGGCTGAAGTGCACCCCAGATTTTGGACGGATTAATATTTGTTTAGATGGCATGAGTCCGGTATCGTACCGGGCCCATGTCGTTTAAGTATTTTCTTTATCCGCTTGTTATTGTAGTAGTCGATATATTCTTCCAGTTCTTTTCGGAAATGGTCTATGGATGAGAATTTTTGTAAATATAATAATTCGGACTTCAATAATCCAAAGAAATTTTCCGTTAGAGCGTTATCCAGGTAGTCACCCCTTGCGAGACATGCTCTGTGTAATACCTTTCTGTCTTAAACGGAGCTGATACCGCTTCATCTGACACTGCCAGCCATGGTCGGAATGCAGGACAATATCCAGGGAATCCGGTATTCTGGCAAACGTATTGATAACCTCTCGGTTATACAAGTCCATAATCGGCGATAGATATAACTTTACGCCGCAGACCGAAAATTCCGTAAGGTCGGTAACCCACTTCTGATTCGGTTTTTCGGCCGCGAAGTCGCGTTGCAGAAGATCGGGCGCTATCCGTCCGACCCGTCCTTTGTATGAACAGTAGTTACGGAGTCTGACCTGACATTTTATTCCGCAAATATTCATCAACTCAAGCACGGTTTTGTGGTTTATCGCATATCCGATCTTATTCATCTCAACGGTAATGCGCCGATAACCACAACGCCCCTTATGTCGTGATATAACCTTATAATACTCTCTTTTTCGCGAGCATACTTATCAGGTTGTTTTGATTTTCTGAAGTGATAATAAAATGTGCTTCGCACCATCCCTGCGGCTTGGAGCAATACTGAATGCCGGCACTGCGGCCTTAGCCCTTCGATGGAGTGTCCTTTCTTTCACAATAGATTCCGCATCGCCGCGTCGATTTGGCTGTTCTCGAAACTGTCCAAATAGATTTGGGTCGTCGATAAATCAGAATGACCTAACGATTCGGAAATGATGGCAATATTCACTCCCGACCGTTTTAAGACCGTGGCGAACGTACGCCGAGCGACATAGGTCGTTAAGGGCGTATGCAAACCGATTTCCTCGCTCAATTCATGCAGGCGTTTATTGACGTGTTTCAGAGTCTTTTTCACCCGTTCCAATATCTGCTTCTCGGTCGTGTGGATAGTACGGTCAAGGATTGGAAAGATGTAATCCTCCTCCACTTGGTCGGTGTGATACTTGTCGATAATCTCCTGTGCCTGTTCCGTCAGACAGCAATTCATCATCTTGCCTGTCTTGCGTCTTGCATAGTAGATGCGTCCGTTGTCAATATCTCCATTAGTCAATAGGGCAATATCGTTGAAATTGATGCCTGCCATAAAATACGAGAACAGAAAGATGTCCTTTGCAAGTTGGGTATAAAAGTCCCTGTCCGATAAATCCAACTCGATCAGTTTATGGATGTCCTCTTTCGTGATGGCTCGTTTGCGGGTATTCGTCCATAGGCTTCCTACCTTGAATTGCTGAAAAGGATTCGATTTAGGAATGAATACACCCTCTGAAACCGCCTGATTATAGACCGCTTTCAGTACGCTGAACTTGGTCGCAAGGCTGTTATTTACATTACCACGCTGACGCAGGAAGATTTCAAACTCACGCAAGTAGGTTAAATCCAATTCATCAAAGCGCATATTGACCAAGCGGAATTGCGACATAAGGGCCAACGTTACCTTGTGCTTGCTGGCTGAACCGTACTTTTCGACCTTTTCCAATCTGTCGATTATCTGTTTGAAATAATCGCCTACCGTACAATCCATACGTTTACCCACCGTTTCAAATAACGTTTCAAAAGTTACGGGAATTTCGAGGGCTTCCAATTTCTTGATTTTCTTCTCGTATTCCTTGATTTTGGCAGTTATCTGAAACTGTATATTGTCCCTGTCGGGGCAATTATCCGTTACCTTGTGTGCTTCTGTGTCCCAATATTCACGGGCTACCGAAACGCCTAAACCGACCGAATTTTTGCGTCCGTCATAGAAAAACAAAAGGCATAAGGAGCTGGTGTGGTTCTTATAAACTACGTCTTTACGCGGTATCGCTTTGAAAATCATTATTTTGCATCGTTAGATACAGGAGAAAAAACACGTTTCCAATGGGGAGTTTTATGGAGAGGCAATGGGGAGGCAGAGCCGTAAAAAGGCCGTTTTAGCTCTGTTTTCTGCCGTAGATAGACAAAAAAATCAGCAACTTCATTTCTGTAAGTTGCTGATTTCGAGAGCGGAAAACGAGACTCGAACTCGCGACCCCAACCTTGGCAAGGTTGTGCTCTACCAACTGAGCTATTTCCGCAATATGTTTCTCTGCCTGCAAAAGAGGCTTTCAACCTCCCTTTCCGGCATCCGAAACTTGCATTTCGGGATTGCAAATATAAACTGAAAAATTTATTCTGCAAAATTTTCCGGCGAATTTTGTCACAAAACGATGTCCCCGGCCTTCGGAAAAGCCGGGGACATCGTATGGGAAACCCTTATTTCCGGGCGGCGGAATAAACCGTCCTGCCGGGAACCGGGGAATTAACGAACCAGGAATCCTTCGTCGGCACGTACCGGGATGGGCAGCTGGGCGTAAATGCCGTCCTGGAGTTTGCTGCGTACGGCCTTGAACGCCTCGATAGTGACATTCACGTCCTCGAGGGTGTGGACTGCGGTCGGGATGATGCGCAGGATGATCTCGCCTTTCGGAATTACGGGGTAAACGACCATCGAACAGAAGATGCCGTGGTTCTCACGCAGGTCGACGACCAGATTCGTAGCCTCGGGGATGCCGCCCTTCAGGAAAACGGGCGTCACGGGCGAATTGGTCACACCGATCTCGAAGCCGTTCTCTTTGAGGCTGCTTTGCAACACACGCACGATCTCCCAAAGCTTCTGCTGGTATTCGGGGTGGTTGCGGATCAACTCCAGGCGTTTGAGCGCACCGATAACCATCGGCATCGGGAGCGACTTGGCATAAAGCTGCGAACGCATGTTGTAACGCAGCAGGTTGATCAGCCAGCGGGGGCCGCAGACGAATGCACCGATACCGGCCATCGACTTGGCAAAGGTGTTGAACAGCACGTCTACGCCGTCCACAACGCCGAAATGCGACGCCGTACCGCGGCCGCCCTCACCCATCGTACCGAAGCCGTGGGCATCGTCGACCAGCAGACGGAACTGGAAATCCTTTTTCAGGGCCACGATCTCGTCGAGCTTGCCCAGGTCTCCCTTCATGCCGAAGACACCCTCGGTGATTACGAGTACGCCGCCGTTCTGCTCTTCGGCCAGGTCGGTGGCATGCTGCAATTGCAGGCGCAGCGACTCCATGTCGTTGTGTCCGTATACGAAACGCTTGCCCTTGTGCAGGCGCAGGCCGTCGATGATGCAGGCGTGTGCCTCGGCATCGTAGACCACCACGTCGCGCGGCGTCAGCAGGCAGTCGATGATCGAAATCATACCCTGGTAACCGAAGTTCAGCAGAAAGGCATCCTCCTTGCCGACGAACTCGGCCAGTTCGCGCTCGAGACGCTCGTGGTAGACGGTCTGGCCGCTCATCATGCGGGCGCCCATCGGGGCCGCCATGCCGAACTGCGCGGCACCCTCGGCGTCGGCCTTGCGGACTTCGGGGTGGTTGGCCAGCCCGAGGTAGTTGTTCAGACTCCAGTTGAGCATCTTCTTGCCCCGGAAAGTCATGTGGGGGCCGATATCGCCTTCCAGTTTGGGGAAAGCGTAATAACCGTGGGCGTACGACATGTACTGACCGATGGGGCCACCTGCATTTTTCTCAAGGCGTGCAAAAATATCAACCATAAAATATTGTAATTTAATGTTTAAGTTTCCGTTTCGGACGCGCAAAAGTACAAAAAAACCTTTTAGCCATCAAAATTAGCCGTTTTTTATTCGGCACGGGTACGCATTTATACTTATTTCCGGATATTAGATAAGGAAAAAGGCCGCTTTCGGCGGCCCGGGGGAGAACTTTGTTCGGTTTTTCATTTTTTCGATCGGCGGTCTATCGCATCGACGATCACCGCGACGGCACCGTCGCCCGTCACGTTGGTCGCCGTGCCGAAGCTGTCCATGGCGATATAGGTGGCGATCATCAGTCCCGCGAGCGTCTCGTCGAACCCGAGCATCGACTCGAGCAATCCCAGCGCCGCCATGATCGCGCCGCCCGGCACCCCCGGTGCGGCGATCATCGTCACGCCCAGCAGCAGGATGAACCCCGCGAAAGTCCCCGCCGGAATATCCAGCCCGGCCAGCATCGAAACGGCCAATGCGCAGGCCACGATCTTCATCATCGACCCCGAAAGGTGGATCGTAGCACAGAGCGGTACGACGAACGACGCCAGCTGGGGGCGCACGCCGAGCCGGAGGGTCTGCGCCAGCGTCACGGGGATAGTGGCGGCCGACGATTGCGTGCCGAGCGCCGTGACATAGGCTGCAAGCATCGTACGGAGCATCCGCAGCGGATTTCTGCGCGCCACCAGCCCGGCAACGGAAAACTGCACCAGCAGCAATACGACGGTCATGCAGAAAATCACCGCGATCAGCTTTACGAAGACGCCCAGCACACCGGCCACCTGCCCGGACTGGGCCATCGAAAGGAAAATCCCGAAGATATAAAACGGCAGCAGCGGGATGATGACGCCCGCGATCACGCGGTCGATGATCGCCTTGAAATCGTCCATCACCCCCTTGAGTTTCACGCTGTGCGTATAGGCCATGCCCAGCCCGAGTACGAAGGCCAGCACCAGCGCCGACATGACGCCGAACAGGGGCGGCATCTCGACCGTGAAATAGGGCGCAAGCACCCCATCCGCCCCGTCGGGCAGTACGGCCGCGGCACCTTCGAGCAACGCGGGAAACAAGGCTAACCCCGTGAAGTAGGTGCCGAAACCCGAGAAAAGGGTGAAGGCATAGGCCAGTGCCGCCGTGAGGGCCAGCAGGCGCCCGGCGTTGCGTCCCAGGTCGGCGATACCCGGTGCCACCAGTCCGAGGATGAGCAACGGGATGACGAACGAAAGGAACTGGCCGAAAATATCGTTGAACGTAAGGGCGATGCGTGTCGCCCACGCAGGGAAGAAAAATCCGCAGCCTACACCGAGGCCGATGGCCAGCACGACGCGCGGCAACAATCCGAACCTGAACTTCATAAAGAATGATTTTTGTAAAGGTAGGAAAATATTTCTGTTTTAGCTATCTTTGGTTTCGCCTCAGACAGGCGGCGCCCCGGCAAAATGCAAGTAAACTTGCTTTTGCCCCCGGCATATACTATCTTTGTGGTATGACTTCATTATTCCATGACATCATCTTCGGCCCGGTACATTCGCGGCGGCTGGGGCTTTCGCTGGGGGTCAACCTCCTGCCCACCGAGTCGAAACTCTGCTCGTTCGACTGCATCTACTGCGAATGCGGCTGGAATGCCGAGCATCCCGGCGCGCGGCGCTTCAACACCCGCGAAGACGTCCGCACACAGCTCGCAGCGACGCTGCGGCGCATGGTGGCCGACGGCACCCCGCCCGACGTCATCACCTTCGCCGGCAACGGCGAGCCGACGATGCACCCCGAATTCGAAGCCGTGATCGGCGACACGATCGCCCTGCGCGACGAGCTGTGCCCCTCGGCCAGGGTTTCCGTGCTTTCGAACGCCACGCAGCTCCACCGCGAGGGCGTGCGCCGTGCCCTTCGCAGCGTGGACAACAACATCCTAAAGCTCGATTCGGCCTTCGACGCCACGGCACGCCTGATAAACAATCCCCAGAGCCCGGCCTATTCCGTACGCAGGGTCGTCGATCAGATGAAAGGCTTCGACGGGCACCTGACCGTGCAGACGATGTTCCTGCGCGGGGAGTTCGACCGGCAGCGGGTCGACAACACCACCGAAGAGGAGGTCGCAGCATGGCTGCGCCTGATCGGCGAAATCGGCCCGCGGCAGGTCATGGTCTACTCGCTCGACCGCGACACCCCGTGCCGGACGCTCGAAAAAGTGCCGCGCGAGGAGTTGCAGGCCATCGCCGCCCGCGTCGAGGCACTCGGCATCCCCTGCTCCGTAGCATAAACCGCACCGCACCATGAAACGCCTTCTGCTGTTCCTGTTGCTTGCGGCCGGCTGTACGGCCGCCGCACAGAAGCGCCCCGCAACGGACGGACTGTCCGCTTTACAGGACAGCATCTGGCAGTGGGCGGCAGACAACAAGGCGGCCGATCCGGTCGCAAACGCCATCTACGCATCGGCGGTCAACGAACCGGACGGTGTCATAGACGTACACATGATCCGAGCCGACACGGCGATGAAAGCCCGCTTCCGCCGCTGCGTGCACGACAGCCCCCTGATCCGGCTCCACGGGTTCGACCCCGACACGACACCCTATCCGCCCGCACCCGAAGGGGCTGCTCCGCCGAATGGGCTCACGATGAATGCCGAATACGCATTTTATCCCGCCGGCACCGAACATATCCGGCTCACGATCCGCCACAAAGGCGATTCGACGGTATACTTCGGGAGCGACTACACCGTCTGCCGCTTCCAGCACGGACGGTGGGAAACGCTGCCCGTCGTCAATGCGTGGAACTCACTGCTGGTCGGCATCGGGCCAAACAACCCATCCCGCACCGAAGTACCGCATCCGGCACCGGCCGCCGAATACACCTACGGGTTCACAGCCCGGCTCGCACCCCGTGTCTACCCGGCCCGGTATGCGCGTTACCGTATCTGCAAACAGGTGTACAAGACCTGCCCATACCGTCCATACCTGCTCACGGCCGAGTTCACGGTGACGCCGTTCGTCCCGTTCACCCGCTTTGCGGAGCCGGCAGAGGGGCAGGACATCCAATTTTGATCCACAGCCATGCAAATACTCCTTTCCTGCGCCAAAACGATGGCCGAAAACAATCCGGCCGAAATCCCCCGAACGACCCTGCCGCGTTACGCCCGCGAGGCCGCGGAGCTGGCCCTGCAGCTGGCGACGCTCACCACCGAAGAGCTGGAACGCATGCTGCGCACCAACCGGCAGATCGCCGCGACCAACCGCCGGCGTTACCGGCAGTTCCACGGCGAAGAGGCCCTCCCCGCGCTGCTGGCCTACACGGGCGTCGTATTCAGGCATATCGCCCCGGAGCGATTCACCCCCGGGGATTTCGAATACGCACAGCAGCACCTCAACATCACGTCGTTCCTCTACGGGCTGCTCCGGCCGCTGGACGCAATCCGCCGCTACCGGCTGGAAGGGGACGCCGTATTGCCGGGGCACGACGACCAAACGATGTTCGGGTACTGGCAGGGACGGCTGACAGAAGCCTTCCTCGAAAAAATCCATGCCGACGACGGCATCCTGGTCAACCTCGCCAGCAGCGAGATGAAGCGCCTGTTCGACTGGAAACGCATCCGCCGCGAAGCGCGTATCATCACGCCCGAATTCCGCATCCGCGAGGGCGACCGTCTGAAAACCATCGTAGTCTACACGAAAATGTGCCGCGGGGAGATGACGCGCCACCTTATCAGAAACCGGATTACGGATCCGGAAATGCTCAAAGAATTCGAATGGGAAGGGTTCCGGTTCGACGCCGCGCTCAGCCGGGGCGACGACTGGACGTTCACGGTGTAACACGGCCGCAGGGAACGGAGGAGCACCCCTTCGGCGGAGTGTCATTGCCCCTGATCGACGAACAGAAGCCTGTCCGTCCGGTAACCGCGTCGTTCGGCCAGCCGCAGGATGCGGTTGAGCGTATGCGCGGGGAGTGTCGGCGTGCGTGACAGTACCCAGAGGTATTTTGCCGAACCGCCGCCGACCAATGCCCAATCGTAATCGCCGCCCAGCTCCATGACGTTGTAATCCGAATAAAAAACCCAGAAAAAAGAGACCCGCAAACGCCCCGGCACCTGTCCCGCACAGGCTTTGCCCCGCGCACGTTTACAACGGCCCGAACGGTAATCCGTTCCGCTGTTGAACACCCCGATGCGACCGTCGGGCCTCAGTTCGTAGCGCGCCTGCACTCCGGCCAGCCCCCGTTCGAACGGATGGTCGTAGCGGGCGATCTCATACCAGGTGCCCATGTAGCGCGCCAGGTCGAACGACGGCACCGGAGTGCGGTCGGTACGGTCGGCGGCACGGCCGTATACCACGCCGATGACAAGCAGCGCAGCGGCCAATAATACGATCGCGATTTTCACTCCCCAAACGGTTTTTAGGGAGCACGTAACAGATTTTATGCCGCAGCACGGCAAACAGGAGCGGAAACGGCAGTTTTATTCCCCCGCAGCGAGCAGCGCCCGCAAAATACCCTCCTCGTCGTAACCGCAGAGGGCGTAGAGCTGAGCCGGGGTTCCGTGCTCGACCCACTCGTCGCCGATGCCCAGCGAATGCACGGCCACCTCGCAGCCGCGGGCATTGAAAAATGCCGTGACGGCCTCGCCGACGCCCCCGCGCAGGGAACCGTCCTCGACCGTGACCACATGGCGGAACTCGGCACCGACCTCGGCCAGCAGGGCTTCGTCGAGCGGTTTGGCGAAGCGCAGGTCGTAATGCGCCACGCTCACGCCCTTCTCCGCGGCGCGTTCCGCGGCACGGGCGGCAGCGTTGCCGACCGTCCCGACCGTCACCAGCGCCACGTCCGTACCTTCGCGGAGCCTCCGGCCCCGGCCGACGGGCAGCGCTTCGAAGGGAACGCCCCGCCACAGACGTCCCGCACCGTTGCCGCGCGGGTAGCGGATCATGAAGGGATGACCGTATTGCAGACCGGTATACATCATGTTGCGGAGTTCCAGTTCATCCATCGGCGCAGCGATCGTAAGTCCCGGCACGGCACCGAATGCAGCCATGTCGAAGACCCCGTGGTGGGTCACGCCGTCCTCGCCCACGATGCCGCCCCGGTCGAGGCACATCACCACGGGCAGATCCTGAATCGCGACGTCGTGGATCACATTGTCGTAAGCCCGCTGCATGAAAGACGAATAGATGTTGCAGAAAGGCACCATGCCCGCAGCGGCCATCCCGGCCGAGAAGGTCACGGCATGGCCCTCGGCAATACCCACGTCGAAGCAACGCGACGGCATGGCGTGCATGAGCATGTTCATCGAACAACCCGACGGCATGGCAGGCGTGACGCCCACGACCCGCGGGTCGAGCCCGGCCAGTTCGACGAGCGTCTCGCCGAAGACATCCTGGTAACGCGCCGCGGCGCCCGGCGAGGCGATCCGCTCGCCCGTATCGGGATTGAAACGTCCGGGGGCATGCCACGTGGACTGGTCGTGCTCGGCAGGCAGATAGCCCTTGCCCTTCACGGTCATGACATGCAGCAACTTGGGCCCTTCGATGTCGCGCAATGCCCGAAGCGTGCGCACCAACTCCTTGAGGTTGTGGCCGTCGACGGGGCCGAAATAACGGAAATTGAAGCTCTCGAAAAGGTTGCTCTTGTTCAGCACCCCCTGTTTCACGGCGTTGCCCGCCTTTTGGCAGAGGCGCAGCAGGCGCGGCGTATGCGAAAGGATGCCCCACAACCGCTGCTTGAAACGGTTGTAATGCACCGACGTGGAGATTTTGAGCAGGTAGTTCTTCAATGCGCCGGTGGCCTGGTCGATGGCCATGTTGTTGTCATTGAGGATCACCAGGATATTGGTGCGTTTGCTGGCCCCGGCGTTGTTGAGCCCTTCGAACGCGAGGCCGCCGGTCATCGAACCGTCGCCGATGACGGCCACGACCTGGTGCCTCTCGCCCCGCATCTCGGCAGCCTTGGCCATGCCGAACGCCGCCGAAATCGACACCGAGGCATGCCCGCCCCCGAAAGCGTCGTAGGGGCTCTCCGACATGCGCGGGAAACCGCTGATGCCGCCCAGCAGGCGTTTGGTCTTGAACGCCTCGCGGCGCCCGGTGATAATCTTGTGGGCATAGGTCTGGTGCCCTACGTCCCAGACGATCTTGTCCGCGGGCGTATCGAAAACGTAGTGGAGTGCGGCGGCGAGTTCCACGCAGCCGAGGCTCGACGCCAGGTGTCCGGGATTTACCGAGCACTCGTCGATGATATAGCTGCGCAGCTCGTCGCAGTAGGTGCGCAGTTCCTCCGCCGAGAGTTGCTTGAGGTCGCGGGGGGAATTTATTTTTCGGAGTAATTTGTATTCATCCAACGTCATGGCAGCACAAAGATAGCGCAAGGAGAGCGACAAACCAAACTTGTTTGAGTTTGTCCGAACCGCAGCCTATCTAAAACGAGGTTAAAGATAGCACAAGCCGAGCAAAATGCCAAATTTATTCGGACATTGCCAAGGCGAAGCCTGTGTTCCGTAAAACAGCTCAGACCGGACATGGCGCCGTTTTTTTCCGGCATAGCCGCCATACCGCCTATTTTCTGTAAAGATAGTCATTCTTGCGTTTTTTCTATTAAAAAAAATGCAGTAGAGGATAAGAAAAGCGCAAAATACGGCGATAGAGCTGATAAAAGGGCTTTTAGGTAAATATGGGCAATAAAGGTAACGCCAACGGAAACCGGAAAAGAGCCAAGTAAAACCGAAGCTACGTTACCAAGTCATTACCGTTTTCGGAACAGGTAAGGCAGCCGGATATGCGAATAAAACGAGGCGAAAAGGACAGGGATTGCAATTTGAACGGCCTTTGCTGTAAGCAAAGGTAAACAATTTCGGGACACGTCCGCAAAAAATGTATTCTACGGTGCTTTTGCGCTGATATGCTGCGATTTGCATAACTACGAATAACTCCAGAGTTAATAGTTTTGTACCATTAAAAATGTGAGTTATGAGAAGTACATTCAGCGTGTTATTTTACCTGAAAAGGAAAGATGTGAGAAAAGACGGCAGTGTTCCCGTCATGGGACGTATTACCATTGACGGAGGCAAGCCCGCACAGTTCAGTTGCAAGATGACGGTCGATCCGGCACTTTGGAATACCGAAACGGGACGTATGACGGGGCGGAGCGTCGCCGCACAGGAGGCGAATAAGATGCTCGACGGCATCCGGGTAAAAATCAACAACCACTATCGTGAAATTATGGATCGGGACGGTTTCGTTACGGCGGAAAAGGTAAAGAACGCCTTTTTAGGGTTGGAGTACCGCCACGAAACCTTAATGAAAGTTTACGATCAGTTCAACAGCGATTTCGACAAGATGGTAAAAGCCGGAATGAGGGCAAAATCCACCCAACAAAAATACCTTGCCGTTTACGACCACCTGAAACGATTTCTCGAAACGCGATACCATGTGAGCGACATCGCGCTGAAAGAGATCGCCCCCGCGTTCATCAATGATTTCGAGATGTATCTGCGCACGGACAATCACTGTACCCACAACACGGTCTGGGTTTATCTTATGCCGCTGCGCAAGATGATAAGCATTGCCATCGAAAACGGCTGGCTTTTGCGTGATCCATTCATCAAACATGAAATCGGCATGGAGGAAACGGAGCGGACGTTTCTGACGAACGAGGAATTGAAAAAATTGATGAATATGCGGTTCACGAAACCCAAACATGAACTCGTGCGCGACCTGTTCGTGTTCTGCTGCTTCACGGGCTTGTCCTATTGTGAGCTGTACAACTTGTCGGAAGATAATATCCGCACGTATTTCGACGACCACGAGTGGATTCATATCTCGCGCCAGAAAACGACGGTTCTCTCGGAGGTGCAGTTGCTCAACATCCCGAAATTAATCTATGAAAAGTATAAGGGAATAGGCGAAAACGGGAAGATATTTCCCGTACCTAAGTACAGCACGATTCTCGGAAATATCAAAAAAATCATGAAGCTGTGCGGTATCGACAAAGAGGTTACGTGGCATATCGGACGGCACACGATGGCTACGACCGTGTGTCTGTCGAATAATATGCCGATTGAAACGGTCAGCTCGATTTTAGGGCATAAGAACATCCGCACTACACAGATATATGCAAAGATAACCAAAGAGAAAGTTAAAAAAGATATGAGTGCCCTTGCACGGGAATTAAATAACATCGAAGAATTTGCAGGTGTCGCAATCTAAAAAGTCAGGGATATGAAAAGGGATATAATCACAATCAGCGAAAACCGGGTTGCCGTAACGGGCAGCGAGGTATGGATGACAGCTACGGAGCTGGCCGGACTGTTCGGCACAACCGTCGGTGCGGTAAACGGCGCGATCAAAGCGATTATCAAAAGCGACGTGCTGAACGATTACGAGGTCTGCATGTGTGTCCGTCTGGAAAACGGCAACAGTGCGGATGTGTATAACATGGAGGTCGTTGTTGCCCTTACATTTCAGCTAAAGACTTGTAATACTTCAGTCTTGCGAAAATGGCTCATGTGTAAAGTTGTTACTCCTGCATACAAACTTCTATTTTATAACAGTATTTACGAAAAAAAGAGTTCAGCTTTGTGTTAATTGATTGATAATGTATATATTTGCATACATCTATTAAGATATGGTAATAATGTATGTAGAATATGTGCAGAAGTGACAATTTAGATTTTGATATATTGATTGACGATTCATTTATGAATATTTGCATAGATGAATCGTTATCACCAATAAATAATAAATACATATTAAGTCTAATAAATGATTTTGAGGATGGAAAATGGCGATATACGAAATTCCAAAATTTTATTTGGGATAATATTGCCGAAACTTCACTTTCACAAAAAGAAAGAGAGAAACTTATTACTCAAAGTCATTCAATCTTGGTTGCGGCAGCAAAAAATCTCCGTTTGACAGATAAGGATGAAGTAGGGAGTGGAAGTGAATTAGCAGAAATTATTCTGTATGGAATTATGAAACATTATTACCATGCATTACCTGTTGTCCCTAAAATTTTCTATAAACAGAATACTCAAGATAATGCAAAAGGAGCTGATAGTGTCCATATTATTATTGAAAATGACACTGATTTTTCATTATGGTTTGGAGAAGCAAAATTTTATAATAGTATTGAGGATGCACGACTTAATACTATTGTAGAATCTGTTAAAAATTCACTACAAACTGATAAGCTTAAAAAAGAGAATAGTATAATAACTAATGTATGTGATATTGATAATTTAATAGAAGACAACGAATTATGTGCTCAAATAAAAAAAGCATTATCTCCCAAAGAATCTATTGATACTATAAAACCTAAAATACATATTCCAATTCTTCTGTTACATGAATGTTTAATTACAAAAGGGGTAAATTGCCTTTCAGAAGACTATAAAAATCGCATTATTACCTATCATAAAGAACGGGCCCATTCTTACTTTAAGAAACAATTAGATCAAATGAAAACTCTATTTAAATATGGAGAGATTAAATTTCATTTGATATTATTTCCGGTTCCTTCAAAAAAAGATATTGTTGAGAAATTCGTTTCTAATGTCGAATTTTACAAAAACCAATGATAGGCTATGGATATATTTAGCGAGTGCCAAAATATAAATGAATTGCTTTCTACCCAACAAGAATCAGAAGCAAGAAATAAATTAATCCAATTATTGGATTATCTGAATGCTCAAAATATTACATATAGTCCTCTAATTAACCATTTAATTAGAGAAATTGGATTATATCCATATTTACAACCAAACACATCTAATTGGCAAGATAAATTTGTTTACCAAGCGTTTAAAGTCAATACAGGAGATAATCATCCAATAACCTTACATAGAGAACAATCCTCATTGTTGAAATATTTATTGTCAGGAGAAAGTATAGCCGTAAGTGCTCCTACAAGTTTTGGAAAAAGTTTTGTCATAGACGCTTTCATTTCAATAAAGAAACCCAATAATGTTGTTTTAATTGTTCCTACAATAGCATTGACAGATGAAACTCGTAGAAGACTATATAAAAAATTTTCGTCAGAGTATAAAATAATAACAACTCCAGAAGTGAGTTTGTCATCAAAGAATATATTAATCTTTCCTCAAGAACGAGCTATTAGTTATATTCATAAAATAGATTCAATAGATATATTAATCATTGATGAATTTTATAAGGCTGGTGTATCTTTTGATAGAGAACGAGCACCGATACTATTGAAAGCTATTTTAGAATTAGGAAAAAAAGCAAAGCAGAAATATTTCTTAGCACCTAATATATCTCAACTGAACAATAACCCTTTTACAGAGGGAATGAGATTTGAAAAAATTGATTTTAATACAGTATTTTCTGAGATACATAAAGATTATGCGCAAGCTAACCCAAACAATAAATCTTTCAAAAGGGATCGATTACTTGCAATACTAAATCAAAAAAGAACAAAATCTTTAATATATGCAGGTACATATTCTAATATTGACAAAATTGTTGATATTTTACAGCTCGAATTACCTGTTAGAAAAAATGATTTATTGGATTCATTTTCTGAATGGCTAAAAATAAATTATGGAAATACGTATATTTTATCTGATTTAGTTTGTAAAGGAGTGGGAATTCATAATGGACGGTTACACCGTTCGCTGAGCCAACTGCAAGTTAGATTATTTGAAGAGCCTTTAGGTTTGTATAATATTGTTTCCACCTCATCTATAATTGAAGGAGTAAATACTTCTGCTGAAAATGTCATTATTTGGGCTAATAAAAATGGAAAGCCCAATCTAAATGATTTTACCTATAAGAATATTGTAGGTCGAGGCGGTAGAATGTTCAAGCATTTTATTGGGAAGATATATCTTTTCGAAGCTCCACCAGAAGAGAAACCCACACAATTAAATTTAGAATTTACAGAGGATTTGTTAAATTCATTAGACACATCAAAATTTGATGGAGAGCTTACAAGAGAGCAAATTATTAAAATAGTTGCATTTAATGATGAGATGGATAATCTCTTAGGTTCAGGAGTTTATAAAACAATAATTAATGATCCTTCAATACAAACCTGCAATAGTAGTTCTCTTCGAGAGATAGCCATTGATATGACTCAAAATCCATCTAATTGGAATGGATTAGGGTATCTAAATTCAAATAATCCTCAAAATTGGGATACTTCTTTATATCATGTATTAAAATATTTAGGAGGTAATGCGGGAGCTGCTTATAAAGATTTAGTAGCTTATGTAAAAGCTATATCTAATAATTGGAATAGAACGATCCCAGATATATTAAGTTCTTTACGAAATAATGGAATCACAATAGAAAAATATTTTGAGCTTGAACGTGTTGTTTCATTTAATCTTTCTTCATTATTGGGCGATATTAATACTATCCAAAAACACGTATTCAAAAATTACGTTGATATTTCTCCTTTTATCTCCAGAATATCTCATGCCTTTTTGCCTAAATTAGTATATGAATTAGAAGAATATGGGTTACCGCGTATGGTTAGTAAAAAGATTCAGAAAGCAGGTTTAATGGATTTGGAACAACAAGACATTTCCGTTAATGAAATTATAAATTGTTTCAACCAACTTGGAAAAGAATGGTTTATTAGTCATTTGGAATTGCATCCATTTGAAAAGTATATATTAGAATACTTTTTTGATGGGATTACTCCAAATCTACCGCGAGTAAATTGAAATAACAAACGGGCAGGCTTCAACACCTGCCCGTTGTTGTTTTCAGAGAATTGCCTTGCGGTAATTTTCCGCAAGCATTTTCTCGATGTCCGTTTCGCGGTACAGGACTTTTCCACCAAAGAGGATAAAAGGTACCTTCCTTGCCGCGCGGTATTCCTGCATGGTGCGACGGCTCACTTTCAGCAGGGCGATTACCTCCTTATCCGTGAGGTATCGTTCGCCTCCGAGTGGCGGATGAAAAGTATCCATAAGTCTGTCCGCATCTTTGGCGCACTTTTTCAAGGCGTACAGCGCCGCTGCGATGCGTTCGTCATCTGCCGTAATTACATTATTGTCATTCATCTTTCTGTGGATTTAGTGGTTTGCTTCTTTAATCAGGGGATGTTATCCCTCTCGGTGCGAAAACGACCGATAACAGGTAAAACCCGTTCGACTTCCTCCGGCTTGTAATAGAACTTGCGGTTTACCTGCGTACACCCAATTATCCGGTTATCGCGCAGCGTTTGCAGTGTGCGGGGGCTTATGCGCAGCAGGCGGCACACGTCCTCCCCATCGAGCCACTTTTGCATCCGTTTGTCGCTGCATCGGCGGCACAAAGCGCCGACTTTTCCGGTGAGTGTTTCCACGCCGGAAAGGAGCGCTTCAAAGGTTTTCTTCTCAATAATTACTATTTCCATATCCTTGTATTTTGAGGTTTTGGGGCAAATGTAAGCAAAGCCGTGCCCCGTGCTTCTCTTTCCGGTTTTATGGCAGCTTGTGGCGTCCGTTTGGCACAATCTGGCTTCCCCGCCTTTCTTCAATCCGCTGAAAATCTTTCCCGTGTCGGTAACGACAATGGAAAGCACCCCGCCGCAATACGCCACCTTTGCCCGTGTAACAAAAAGCAAAGGTTATGGAAATCATCACGATGGAAAGCACCGCTTATAAAGAGCTGGTAGAAAAGATAGACCGTATCGCGGGGTATATCCGCGAGAGTGAGCGCACGAAAAAGAAGGATATGCCGGAGGTATGGTTGAACCGCGAGCAGGTCATGTCGCTGCTGGGCATCAGCCGCCGCACGCTGCAACGGCTTCGGGACAGCAAGCGTATCGAATACGCGATTTTCCGGGGTGCGTGCCGCTACCGCCTCTCGGAGGTGGAACGGCTGGTCGAGGAATCGGTTATCGACGGCAACCCGCAACGGATCGAGGACTTCAAACGAAACTACCTGCTGCGCACGGGCGGTCAAAAGAAGAAAGGATAAGCGTATGGGACTGCTGGAAACGGAAATTTTCGAGATGTGGATGGAGCGGATCATGGAACGCTTCGACCGCCACGAGCGGCTGCTCGCCTCGCTTACGGGCAAGGAGGTCAAGGAGGTGAAATATCTGGACGGCGAGCGTCTGTTGGACAATCAGGACTTGTGCCAGCTCTTGCAGGCGAGCAAACGCTCGCTGCAACGCTACCGGAGTTCGGGCACGCTGCGCTACCAGATGCTATGGCATAAAATCTATTACAAGGAATCGGACGTGCAGGAGTTCCTGAAAAATCATTTCGACGAGTTCGCGGGCTGCCGTAAGGTCGAGAAGAGAGGAGGTTGAACGCCAAAGGCTGCCAAACAAACGCCACAAGCTGCCACGCAGGGCGGGAACGGGTGCAGCGGTGTATCCTATCCTTAAATTCGCAGGGCATCAGATAGATGCAATCATATAATTACAACAGATTATGGAACAAAAAAAGAAAGAACAGGATGTTCTGATCGTCAGGGACGAGAAGACAGGTGAGATCGGCGTTGTCGCGGGATTGAAACGCGACGGCACGCCGAACATGAAAGCCGCCAAAGCGGAGAACGCGCAGGATTTTCTGCGTTTTGACCGCCACGGCGATGTGCTGGATAACTTTTTCGCAAACTTCTACCGCCAGTGCAAAGAGCCGAAGCGCTTCGGCTTTTACCGCGTCGCGGCGGAGGGTGCGGACAAGGTCATCGAGGTGCTGAAAGAGCTGCTGAAGAACCCGGAGCAGAACAAAGAGCTGCTCGCCCCGCACAAGGTCGATACGGCCAAGTACGAGCAGGCTGCCGGGCAGCAACAGACGCCGCAGGAGGGCGAGGCGCAACCCGCCCCCGCCGAAGAAACGGAACAGCAGGCCGAACAGCCGCCTGCCGAGGAGCAGGCCAATGACAAAGGCTACAAGCCCATCGACGACAGCCGCCTCGACCGAGCGGAGGTTGCCGAACGCTGGGGCATCGACCTCGCGGCATTGGAGCAGTCGGGCGATCTGGAGCGTATGCGTCATTACGGCAAGTCGCAGCTTGTGGAGTGCAACCCCGATTTCGGCGGTGTGCGCGTGCCGATGCAGGCGCGGTTGTCGCTGCGTGAGAACCCCGACGGCACGGTGTCGATTGTGCCGCACCCGATCCGCCGCGAACCGAACCTCGACGAATACCGGAACGTGAAGTTTACGCCGGAGGATCAGGAAAATCTGAAAAAGACGGGCAACCTCGGACGAGTAGCCGAAGTCGTCGATCCTGCCACGGGCGAGCTTATTCCCTCCTTTATCAGCATCGACCGGATTACCAACGAAACGGTATCCGTTCCCGTCAAGGCCATCCGCATCCCCGACGAGGTGAAAGGCGTGCTGCTTACCAAAGAGCAGAAAGAGGCGCTGGCCGAGGGAAAAGGCGTCTATGTGGAGGGCATGACGGCCAAGAGCGGCAAGAAGTTCAACGCCACGCTTCAAATCAATGCCGACAAACGGGGGCTGGACTTTCATTTCGGCGGTCAGAAGAAAGCGCAGCGACAGGAGCAGACGCAAGCGCCTGACGGTGCGCCGCGCGAGCGCCGTCTGCGGATCGGTAAAACTCTGCTCGGCGTGGAGGTCAAACCGGAGTATAAAGCAGGCTGGGAGCAGAACAAATGGGTGTACATAGAGGGCATGACCGACAAGAAAGGCCAAAAGTTCAACGCCTACGTGCGTCCGAACCACGAAAAGGCAAAGTACGATTTCAGCCGCAAAAGGCCGGAGCAGTCGCAAATCTACGAGGTGAAGCCCGACAATGCCTCCCGAACACAGGTCGCCGTCAATTCCGAAGGCAAGACCGACGAGGCGACCAAGCATATCGGCGAGCCGCTGCAACGGGGGCAGGCAGCACCCGCCAACGAAGAGCAGCAGCGCAGGCAGCAGAACGCGAACAAACCCCGGATGCACATGTAGCTATGGCAGCATTTATCCTTCTTCTGCTCTTCTGCCTTATTTCCGTCGTGGGCGGCTGCATCCGGCGTCGCGTCGATTGGCAGGCCATAGAGCGGGAAAACGAACGCTACTATACCGCCGACGGGTATCATATTTATTACGACCGTAAAATCCTGCGCCGCCTGCAACAAGAACAACAAAAGGCACAGGAGCAAACAAACGAGAATTAAAAACGGGGTTCTTACCCCTACCACTAAATCCACATTAAATAAATCCATTCAGTATGAAAACAATTCTTGCAGAAAAACCGAGCGTGGCGCGTGAAATCGCCCGCATTGTGAAAGCGACGAAAAGAGAGGCCGGCTACTACACGGGAAACGGCTACAACGTAACATGGGCTTTCGGGCATCTGGTACAGCCCGCCATGCCGGAGGGCTATGGCATCAAGGGATTCCACCGCGACAACCTGCCGATTATCCCGCCCGTGTTCCAGCTCGTGCCGCGTCAGGTCAAGACCGAAAAGGGTTACAAGCCGGACAGCGACGTGGCGGCACAAATCAAGATTATCGGCAGTCTGTTCCGCCAGAGCGAGTGTATCATCGTGGCGACGGATGCGGGACGCGAGGGCGAGTTGATCTTCCGCTACCTGTACGAATACATCGGCTGCGCCACGCCGTTCGACCGCCTCTGGATCAGCTCGCTCACGGACAAGGCCATCCGCGAGGGGCTGGAGCGGCTCGAAAGCGGCAATCGATACGATAACCTCTACTACGCGGCCAAAGCCCGCAGCGAGGCCGATTGGCTGGTGGGCATCAACGCCACGCAAGCCATCACGCTGGCCGCAGGACGCGGCACGTACTCGCTCGGTCGCGTGCAGACACCCGCGCTGGCGATGGTCTGCTCCCGTTATTGGGAGAACAAGCGCTTCACGCCGGAGGATGTCTTTCAGGCGCATTTCGCCACGCCGGGCATCGAGGCCGATGCGGTCGTGAAATTCTCCTCCGCCGAGAAATGGAAAGAGAAAGCCGCTGCCGAGGCCGCCTATCAGTCGCTCAAAGCGCAGGGCGCGGCGACGGTAACGAAAGTCGAACGCAAGGAAACGGTGCAGGAAACGCCCCTGCTGTACGACCTGACGACGCTGCAAAAGGAGGCGAACACCAAGCACGGCTTCTCGGCGGACAAGACGCTCTCCATTGCCCAAAAACTCTACGAAGCGAAACTTATCACCTATCCCCGCACAGGAAGCCGCTATATTCCCGAAGACGTGTTCGCGGAAATCCCCGCCCTGCTGCTGACGCTGAAAAACAACCCGACATGGGGCAGCCGTCTTGCCCTGCTGGGCGACGCGCCGACGCGCCGGAGCGTGGACGATACAAAGATTACCGACCACCACGCCCTGCTGCCGACGGAGGTGAAACCGAAGCTGCTCTCCGCCGACGAGCAGACCATCTACGACATGATTGTCGGTCGTATGCTGGAGGCGTTCTCGGAGCGGTGCATCAAGGACGTAACCACCGTTACGGCGGAGTGCGCAGGCGTGGAATACACCACGAAAGGCGCTATCGTCCGTCAGGCGGGATGGCGGGCTGTGTACAACGAGGAGTTGGAAGATACCCTGCTGCCCGAATGGACGGAGGGTACGACGCTGACCGTCGCAGGCTGCTCGATGACCGAAGGTAAGACCAAGCCCAAGCCGCTGCACACCGAAGCCTCGCTGCTCGCGGCGATGGAAACCGCAGGTAAGGAGGTAGAGGACGAGGAGGTACGGCAGTCGCTCAAAGAGTGCGGTATCGGCACTCCGGCCACCCGCGCGGCCATCATCGAAACTCTCTTTTCACGGGAATATATGGTGCGGCAGAAAAAGTCGCTCGTGCCGACGGAAAAAGGGCTGGCGCTCTATTCGGTCGTCAAGCAGATGCGTATCGCCGACGTCGCCATGACGGGGGCATGGGAAGCGTCCCTCGCCAAAATCGAGCGGGGCGAGCTGCGTGCCGAAGCCTTCCGCAAGGAGATCGAGGAGTACACCGCCGAGATTACCTCGGAGCTGCTGACCTCGGAGAAGCTCTTCACGCACACCGCTTCGGAGTGTGTCTGCCCCAAGTGCAAGACGGGACGGATGCAGTTCTTCGGAAAGGTCGTGCGCTGCGACAACGCCGCGTGCGCTCTGCCCGTGTTCCGCGTGAAAGCCGGAAAGACGCTCACCGATGCGGAGATTACGGAGCTGCTGACCGAAGGGCGCACCGGAGTAATCAAGGGCTTCAACAGCAAGCAGGGCAAGGCGTTCTCGGCGGTTGTCGCGTTCGACGGGGATTTCAACACCGTTTTCGAGTTCCCGGAGGTGAAAAACGATAACAAACGCGCCAAGAGAAAGAAATAATGCCTATATTCGCCACTAAGTTCACAGAAGTAGATTGTTCTCGCGGATTCTGCGTCGATACCGATTTATTTTCTGTGGATTTAGTGGTGGCACTCGACGGGGACGTTGAGTGCCTTTTTTCGTCTATCCGTTTTTACAATCCACTAAATCCACAGAATTTATGAATAAGAAAGATAAGCCTACGGAGCTGTCCTACTACGGGCTTTACCTGTTATCCTACCTGAAAGAGAACCACCCCGACAAGGCGGGCGACGCGGCCTTTATCGACAGCCGTGCCGACCATGCCGCCGACGTGTACGAACAATCCCGCCTCGAAGGGTATCTGCCCGAAGGGGCGCACGAGCTGGCAATGGCCGCGCTGCTGGAGGGGCTTCACTTCTCCAAGTACGACACCATCATCGAGGTACTCTGGAACGAGTTCGCCGACGAGGTGGCGCAGAGCGAAGCCCCTGCCGCCGCCCTGAAATTGCAGCCCTCGCTGGAGGGCATATTCTCCCAATACCCGCTCTCGGACGATTTCGCCTACTCGCCCGAATACGAGCAGCTCTATACGGAGCTGACGGGGGCTATCCAAATCCTGCTGGAAGAAGATGGCATTTAACCGTAAAGCCAAGCTGCGGGACAACATCGAGGCGATACGCACGGCGTTCGAGTTAGGCAAGGCACAGCGGGCGGCCACTCCCCAAGAGCGGGAGCGGCTTGCCCGTTATTGCGGTTTCGGCGGGTTGAAATGTATTCTCAACCCGGCCTCCGACCTGACCGATGCCGTGCAGTGGGCGAAATCCGACCTCGACCTGTTCCCGATGACGGCGGAGCTGCACCGACTGATCCGCGAGAACAGCAACAGCGACACCGAGTACAAGCGTTATATCGACAGCCTGAAAAGCTCCGTGCTGACGGCGTTCTATACTCCGTCGGCGGTTACGGAGGCTTTGGCCGACGTGCTGCACGACTACCACGTCCGTCCGCTGCGGATGCTCGAACCCTCCGCCGGACATGGGGCGTTCGTCGAGGCATTTGCCCGTAAAAATGCCGCTGCGGACGTGATGGCCTTTGAAAAAGACCTCCTCACGGGCAAGATTCTCGCGTGCCTCTATCCCGACAAGAAAATACGGGTGGAGGGCTTCGAGCGCATCGAGAAGCCCTTTAACGACTATTTCGACGTGGCGGCCTCCAACATTCCGTTCGGGGATGTGGCGGTCTTCGATCCGGCGTTTTCCGCAAGCGACGCGCCCGGACGACGCGCGGCGGCCAAAGCCATCCACAACTACTTTTTCCTCAAAGGGCTGGATGCCGTCCGCGACGGCGGTATCGTGGCGTTCATCACCTCGCAAGGGGTACTCAACTCCCCGCAGAATGAGGAGGTACGCCGCGAGATGCTCCGCCATGCCGATCCCGTATCGGTCATACGACTGCCGAACAACCTTTTTACCGACAATGCCGGAACGGAGGTCGGCAGCGACCTTATCATCCTGCAAAAGAACACCCGAAAAGAACGCTTCACAGAACAGGATCACAAATTTTTCGGCTCTGTAAGGCAGGAAACGGGCATCATCGTCAATGGTCTTTTTCTCGACAAGGCGCGTATCGTCCATACGAAAGCCATGCAGGACACCGATCCCTACGGCAAGCCCGCAATGGTCTATTTGCACGAGGGCGGCGCGGAGGGCATTGCGGCAGATCTGCGTCGGATGCTCTCGGAGGATTTCTACAAACACCTCGACATGGGGCGCTACATGAATGTTACGGGGACGCTCGAAAGCATCCGGCGGAAGCAGCAGGCGGAAACCGTAACCCCGGAGCCGACCTTGCAGGAAGAACCGACGCCGCAGGAGCAATCGGCGGCGAACGGGATGCTCGCCAACGGGCAGCGGACGCTGTGGGATGAACAGCCAGCGCAAACCGAACGTATCGGGGAGGCGACCGTCGTGGAGGAAACGGCGCGGCCTGCACAAACGACGGCAGAAAATGCCGCACCTGCTGCACCGCCGAAAGAAGAAAAAACCGAGATAGCGCCTCCGGTAATGAGCCTTTACGACCTGTTCGGCTTCACCGAGGAGGAACGGCGCATCGCCCAGACGGGCGGCAAGCCCCGCCGCCGGAATAACCGCCCCAAGCTGGTGCAGCCCCGGCAGCCGTCGTTGTTCGACCTGCCCGCCGCCAAAAGCGAAACGCCGCAGCAGACAGCCGCCGATGCTTCCGCATCCGTCTATCCTGTGGAAAATGCTGTTCGCGAGGAGGCGAACCGCCGCATCGACCAAGTGGAACGGCAGATACGCGAGGATGAAGCGAAGCTCTCGGCAGAGGAGCGGCAGCGCAAGCACGAGGAGGAGATGCAGCCCCGGCCTTTCGAGGGATTGTTGGAGCCGCACCACCGCGAGGGGGCATTCGTCAAAGTAAACACCGTCGGGGCACGTTATCAGATCGGCTACCTGAAAGACGTTACCCGCTATGGGGCGACGTTCCACCCGCTCGATTTGGACAAGGCGCAGCGGGAGAAGATAGCAGCCTATATTCCCGTGCGCGACATCTACGAGCGGCTCTATACCTACGAAGCGGACAAGCACGAGGAAAACAAGACGATGCGCGAGAGTCTGAACGCCCGCTACGACGAGTTCGTGAAGCGGTACGGCTCGCTCAACGCCAAAGCCAATGTGAAGCTCCTGATGATGGACGCTTCGGGGCGCGACATCCTCGCGCTGGAGCGGGCGGAAAACGGGCAGTTCGTCAAGGCCGACATTTTCGACCATCCGGTTGCTTTTTCACTCAATCAGGTAACACACGTCGATACGCCCGAAGAAGCGCTCGCCGCTTCGCTCAACCGCTACGGCGAGGTGAACCTCGACTACATGGAGGCGCTCTCGGACAACAGCCGCGAGGAGCTGATCGACGAGCTGAAAGGCCGCATCTTCTACAATCCGCTGGCGGGAGGCTACGAGATCAAAGACCGTTTCATCGCGGGCAATGTCGTCGAGAAAGCGGAGCGTATCGAGCGATGGATGCAGGAGAACGCGCACGGCGAGCGGGAGCAGGAAGCCCTCACCGCTTTGCAGGAGGCCGCGCCGCGCCCTATATCGTTCGACGAGCTGGACTTCAACCTCGGCGAGCGATGGATACCTACGGGCATCTATGCGGCCTATGCCTCCTACTTGTTCGACACGGAGGTCAGCGTCGGTTACTCGGAAAGCATGGACGAGTATTCGGTGAAATGCGGTGTGAAAAACGCCAAAATCTACGACCAATACTGCGTAAAGGGGTATTACCGCTCCTACGACGGTATCGCCCTGATGAAACACGCCCTTGTCAATACCGTCCCCGATATGACCAAGAGCGTGGGTAAAGACGAACACGGCAACGACATCAAAGTACGCGACAGCGAGGGCATACAGCTTGCCAACTCCAAAATCGACGAGATACGAAACGGTTTCGTCGAATGGCTCGCGGAGCAGTCGCCGGAGTTCCAGCAGCGGCTAACGGACATGTATAACCGCAAGTTCAACTGCTTTGTCCGTCCAATGTATGACGGCTCGCACCAATCGTTCCCCGACCTCGACCTGAAAGCACTCGAAAAGCGCTTCAATATCAAGGACGTATATCAGAGCCAAAAGGACTGTATCTGGATGCTCAAACAGAACGGCGGCGGGATATGCGACCACGAGGTAGGAACGGGTAAAACGCTGATTATGTGCGTTGCAGCGCATGAAATGAAGCGGCTGGGGCTGGCGCACAAACCGATGATTATAGGGCTGAAAGCCAACGTCGCGGAGATTGCCGAGTGTTACCGCACGGCCTATCCGAATGCGAAAATCCTCTACGCTTCGGAAAAGGACTTTTCACCCGAAAACCGCGTGCGGTTCTTCAACAACATCAAAAACAACGACTACGACTGTGTCATCATGTCGCACGACCAGTTCGGCAAGATACCGCAGTCGCCCGAAATGCAGCAGCGCATCCTGCAAGCGGAGCTGGACACCGTGGAAGAGAATCTGGAGGTGCTGCGCAGTCAGGGCAAGGATATTTCGCGGGCAATGCTGCGGGGATTGGAAAAGCGGAAAATCAACCTTTCCGTCAAGCTGGAGAACATCGCGCATGCCATCAAGACGCGCACGGACGACGTGGTGGACTTCAAGCAGATGGGTATCGACCATATCTTCGTGGACGAGAGCCACCAATTCAAGAACCTGATGTTCAACACACGCCACGACCGCGTGGCCGGGCTGGGCAATCAGGACGGCAGCCAAAAGGCGCTGAACATGCTTTACGCCATCCGCACCATTCAAGAGCGCACGGGCAAGGATTTGGGCGCGACGTTCCTGTCGGGCACGACCATCAGCAACTCGCTCACGGAGCTGTATCTGCTGTTCAAATACCTGCGTCCGCAAGAGCTGGAACGGCAGAACATCAACTGTTTCGATGCGTGGGCGGCGATTTTCGCCAAGAAAAGCGTGGACTTCGAGTTCTCGGTAACGAACAACATTGTGCAGAAAGAGCGTTTCCGCTACTTTATCAAAGTGCCGGAGCTGGCGGCGTTCTACTCCGAGATTACCGACTACCGCACAGCGGAGGATGTGGGCGTGGATCGTCCCGACAAGAACGAGAAGCTCCACAATATTCCCCCGACGCCGCAGCAGGAGGAGTTCATCGCAAAATTGATGGAGTTCGCGCAAACGGGCGACGCGACGATATTGGGGCGGCAGCCGCTCTCCGAAACGGAAGAGAAAGCCAAGATGCTGATTGCAACGGACTATGCCCGGAAAATGGCGCTCGACATGCGATTGATCGATCCCGACCTGTACGAAGACCACCCCGACAACAAGGCGAGCCACTGCGCGGCGACGATAGCGGAGTATTACCACAAGTACGACGCGCAGAAAGGGACGCAGTTCGTTTTCTCGGATTTGGGGACGTTCCAGCCGGGACAATGGAACGTATATAGCGAGATTAAACGCAAGCTCGTGGAGGATTACGGCATCCCCTCCTCCGAAATACGTTTCATTCAGGAGTGTAAGAACGAGAACGCCCGCAAAGCCGTTATCGACGCGATGAACGACGGACGGGTGCGGGTAATCTTCGGCTCCACGTCCATGCTCGGAACGGGCGTAAACGCCCAGAAGCGAGCCGTCGCGGTGCATCACCTCGACACTCCGTGGCGACCGTCCGACCTTGCACAGCGCGACGGGCGTGCCGTGCGTAAGGGCAACGAGATCGCCAAACTGTTCGCGGGCGACAAAGTGGACGTGATTATCTACGCGGTGGAAAAGTCGCTCGACAGCTATAAATTCAACCTGCTGCACTGCAAGCAGACGTTCATCTCGCAGCTCAAAAGCGGCGCGATGGGTGCAAGAACGATTGACGAGGGCGCGATGGACGAGAAGTCGGGCATGAATTTCTCGGAATACATGGCGATTCTCTCCGGCAATACGGATTTGCTCGACAAAGCCCGTCTGGAGAAGAAAGTAGCGGCGCTGGAAAGCGAGCGCAAGACGTTCCACAAGGCCAAGAGCAGCTCCGTATGGAAATTGGAGGAGTACACCAAGACGCTGGCGCACAACAACGACTGCATTACCAAGATGTCAGCCGATTACGATGTGTTCCTCTCCCGCGTGCAGACCGATAAAGAAGGTAACAAACTCAACGCCGTGCGGCTCGACGGATTGGAGGCCACCGACCACAAGAGCGTCGGAACGCGCTTGCAGGAGATAGCCAAGAACGCCACGACGGGCGGCGAGTATGTGCGTATCGGCGAGCTGTACGGCTTCCCGCTGCTTGTCAAGACCGAACCGCTCCTCAAAGACGGCAAAGAGGTCAAGCAAAACCGTTTCTTCGTGGAGGGTGCATTCAGGTACACCTACAACAACGGACTGATAGCCATGTCGGACACCAAAGCGGCGTCGATGAACTTTCTGAACGCGCTGGAACGCATACCCAAACTCGTGGAGCAGTACCGTGAGAAGAATGTGGAATACGAGCGGGACATTCCGATTTTGCAGGAAACAGTCGGCGGCGTATGGAAGAAGGAGGATGAATTGAAGGCGCTGAAAGCGGAAGTTGCGGCGTTGGAACGTAAAATACAGCTTACACTTGCGCCTCCCAAACCCGAAGCTGGGCAGGAACAAGGTGACGGTGTACAGCGGGAAAACGAACAGCAGCCGAAATCAGTCAAACCCGATTCAAGTGACGATTTTATCCGCAATCATGTACTTGTCGTAAAGCCGAGTGTATCGAATATACAACAACAATCAGGAAAAAATATAAAATTGTAGCACACAAACAGCCGTCATATATGGCGGCTGTTTCTATTATGAAATATAAGATTTGTTTTCATTTATCTATTCAGAAGGAAAAATAGTATAAGTGAAATTGCATGAACTATTTTTTGCTAAATTATAGTACAAAATAATCATTATTCCCGAAAGGTTATATTTTCTTCCTACTTTATTATCTATCAGTATATTCAAGAAGACATAACTTTGCGGCTTAATATAACAATATCATTTTAGAGAATATGGATACAAATAAATTAAATTCAGGCGAATTATATGATTGTATAGGTAAGGAACTTATAGCTTATCAGCATGAATTGGTTCAGAAATTAAATGATTTTAATCGTACATCAGACACCCCAGAAGGGCTGGAAGAAAGGAAACGTATATTGAAAGAGATTGTTGGAACTTATGGAGAAGGATTATATATTCTTCCTCCTGTATCTGCCAATTTTGGTCTTCATAATGTTCACTTTGGACGAAATATAACGATTAATTTCAATGTGAGTTTTGTGGATGACGGCAGCATATATATCGGAGATGAAACTATGATTGGTCCAAATGTCTCCATTATAACTGCACAACATCCGGTTTCTCCGGGGCTAAGGGCATATAGTCTTCAATATAATAAGCCTGTTCATATAGGAAAGCGAGTATGGTTAGGGGCTGGTGCTATTATTCTTCCGGGTGTTACTATCGGAGATAATTCTATCATAGGAGCTGGAAGTGTTGTTACTCGTGATGTAGAAGAAAATACAATCGTTGTAGGAAATCCTGCTCGTGTTTTGAGAAAGATTACAGAAGAAGATGACCGTTATTACGATCATGGCAAAGAAATTCCTCAAGAGATAATTGAGAAATATTTATAGTATTCAAAATATCGGGAGAGTGGCAAGTTTATATTTCGGACTACCAAAATGGCTTGCCCCTCTCCTGTTTTAACAAGTTGCAATTGTATCAATCTTCAATTTGGCACACAACTTAGAAAGCTACGTTCACTGCATTGAAGCATATTATACTACTCTACTCTAATGCTCTTTATAATTTCCCTATTTCCTTAAATTTTTATTTCTGTATTGTAAAGGAGTTATAGATTTTTTCTGCCTGAATACCTTAATAAAATAAGCTGTATCCAAACCTAACTCCGAGGCTATGTTATTGATTGTAAGCGCTGTATATTTTAGTAATCGTTCAGCTTCGTTAAACAAGAGATTTGACAGATACTGTTTTGTGGAGATTCCCAGTGATTGGCGGACAATCTTATTGAGGTAGTTGCTTGTTATATATAATCGTCCGGCATAATATTCCACGTGACGCTCTTTCTTGTAATGAGTTTGAGCCAGTTTTTGAAATTCATTGATATAATATGAAGTGCGGCTATAATCCATATCCTTAGTCGGAGGTATATTGTTTGCCCGTTCCAATAACATTAAAGTTTCGTAGACCATTGCCCGCAAAATATGTTGTGCATCATTCAACTTTTTACTGGCAATTTCTTCCCGCATCTGGCTGAAAAGAGCCAATAATCTTCTGAACAACCGGGCATCAGGATAAAGGAAAGAACTTGAACGCCCCGCTTGAAAAAAAGTAAAACTATCTATAAAATGAGGATCTCTAAAGAAGGAGTTCAGAAAATCATCTGTCCAGTAGAGGTACACTCCTTCTTGCTGAGATTGCTCTTCCCAACGCCATAATTCTCCGGGCCTGCTGCAAACTATCATCCCCGGACGTGCGGGGGTACTCTTCCCGTCCACTTCTAACATTTCCGTACTATGAGTGATTAGATAGATGCTATAATAGTTAGTTCCATAAACAGGATTTTCCCATAGATAATCCCGAAAAGACTCTATATCGACTACATCCACACTCATTAACTGACCGTATTTTGTAGGGTCAAATTCGCATAAGGCTATCTTTTTCATCTTATTTCATCTTGAATATAAATGCAAAAATAAGAGGCAAATAATAACAAAACAAGCGTTAGTCCCGAAAAGTTATATTTTCTTCCTTTTTTATCATCTGAAAGTGTGCGTCAATTCCAATAATTTTGCAGCCAAATCAAAACATTAAAAATAAGATAGATATGAAACAGTCTAAGATTTTAAGGATTGTCGTAATTGTCCTTACGATAGGTGCTATCGCCCTTACGGCATACAAAAAGATGAATAAACAAGAAGAAAGCAATTCAACTGCAATGATGGAAAAGATGAAAGATAAACGTGTATTGGTTCTGTTCTTTTCACGGGCAGGCGATAACTACAAAGTCGGTAAGGTTGAAAAAGGGAATACCACTTTTTTGGCTGAACACATATCAGAAATAACCGATGCAGACATCTTTGAAATTACTTCTAAAAAAAATTATGATATTCCTTATACGGAAATGTTGAAAGTGGTGCGGGAAGAATGGAAAAATGATGAATACCCGGAGTTTAACAAACCACTACGTACCATTAATGAATATGATATAATATTCGTAGGCGGCCCGATTTGGTGGGGAACTTATCCGAGAGTAATGTTCTCTTTTTTCAAGGAACATGATCTGAATGGAAAAATTATCATTCCTTTTGTTACCCATGAAGGTAGTGGCCTCGGAAATACAAAAGTAGATTTGCAAAGGTTATTCCCTAAAGCTACTGTTATTGACGGATTTTCTATGTCCGGACAAGAAGCGCGAAAACCGAAAGCCCGTGAAACTGTAAAGCAATGGCTTGACAGCTTGGATTTTCAAGATAAAGTCTTGTCGAAAAATGATAATATAGATGGCCTAACCAGTGCTACAACGCTAAATAATCAATTGACCGAGAAAGGCCAAGAATGTGAGAAACAAATCAAAAGAGTTTTAGACATTAAATTTCAAGATGGGCATATTGAGAAACGTGAATTGGTGGTCAAAGGAGTTGTCGATATGGGACTCGGCACATTATGGAGTGCCACTAATCTTGGAGCAGACTTTGCGTGGGAAATAGGGAATCACTATGCTTGGGGAGAAACAGAGCCCAAACAGAGTTATGTGGAAAACAATTATCCGTATTATCGTCAAGTAATAGGAGATGATATAAGCAAGACATGGTACGATGCGGCTCAAAAGGAACTGGGAGGTGATTGGCGGATGCCGACACGAGAAGAATGGGATGAATTGCTTTTCAGCGTTGAGCATGAGTGGGTATCTATACAAGGTAATCAAGGTTACTTGTTTACAGCAAAAAATGGTTCTCGTTTGTTTTTCCCGGCAAACGGCTATATATACGATCAAAATGTCGGTACGCCTGACGAGGGGTATTATTGGGCATCTACATTCTCCAATATAGACAATGCCTATGTAACCTATTTGCCGTCAAATTCATGGGGAATGAGCAATTACGGACGACATATTGGAATAGGTATAAGGCCGGTTAAATAGCAGTCTGACATATCTGCACTTTCAACAATGCAATATAATTAATTCATGTATAAACAATGAACATCCATGATATAATAAATAGTATCTATAAGCTGCCTTTAGCTTCTCTTGAGACTTTAACTCGTTCAGTGTCGGAAGTTGAATATCCTAAATATTTTCATCTATTCCGAGAAAATAGAAAAGAAGCCAAATCTTATTTCATAAAAGAAGGAATTGTCCGGGCATACGCTAATAAAAAGGAAAAGGAAGTTACGTTTTGGTTTGGTCAAGAAGGAGATTTGATATTCCCTTTACAAACTCTCTTTACGGGTTTGGGAGAATATGCGAGTATAGAATTGCTGGAGGATAGCATTTTATACGAGATTGATTTGAAACGATTACGGGATTTGTATTTAACTGATATACACATAGCGAACTGGGGACGTAAGTTTGCAGAATACACTTGTATCAAATCAGAGAAGCTCTTTATTGCTCGGCAATTCAAGACACCGACAGAAATGTATAAGGAATTGCTAACCGAATGTCCGGATATTATACAACGAGTTCCGCTTGGAATTGTCGCTTCTTATTTGGGCATATCGCAAGTGAGTCTAAGCCGTATTCGTGCTAAAATCCGTTGATTTTTACTTGTGTAAAATCATTTTTTATCTTTTGTAAAAGAGAATCAAGGTAGGAATAATGAACTTTGCAACCTAAAAAATAAAGATTATGATGAATTGGTTTCTTTTGATTCTATCGGGGTGTATAGAACTCGTTTTTACTTTTTGTTTAAGTAAGGCAAGTAAAGCTATAGGTTTAGAAAAAGGTCTATGGAGTATAGGTGCTGTGACTGCTATTGCCTTAAGTTTGTTTATTATCACAAAGGTTATTAAGACCTTGCCGATTGGAACTGCATACGCTGTTTGGACTGGCATAGGAGCAGTTGGTACAGTCCTAATAGGGATTATTTTCTTTAAGGAACCTGTAAGTTTTGGTAGGTTATTCTTTATATCCACCTTAATTCTTTCCATAATTGGGTTAAAAATGGTAGATTAAATATTAGAAGAAAAAGTATGGACAAAAGACCTAATCTTAATCCGTAGGCAACAAGTCTTTTTGTATCTGCTTCCTTTTATAAACATAACGGCTTACTATTAAAAACAGTAAGCCGTTGTTTAATATATGTTTGTGGATTATGAGAAAAGCGAAAGTTCCGTTACGAATAAAAATACTCGTGAATAATTTTATCATACTGCTTGTAATAGGCTGTATGGCCGGTATTTTATTGCATGAACGGGAGCGGATACGGGAAATAGAGACGGAAAGCAAGGATATTAGAGAAATCGCAAAGAATATAAATAAAGTCCACCGTTATATTACGGAACTTGCCACGCAGGGCGAGGGCGTACTTGGCTGGAACAATGAGGACAGTCGTTCCTATCGTTCCAAACGCCTCGATACAGACAGCCTGTTGCTTACGCTCCGTCAGGAGTGTGTCCGTTTTGTGCGTTCCGAACAGGTCGATACGCTACGGATGTTGCTGGAGGCCAAAGAAATGCACCTGCTGCGTATCATGCAGGGATTCCGCCAACGGGAGGCGATGGACAGTCTGATCGTCCACAGGCTGCCGACCGCCGTTGCCAGTGCCGTCAAGCCCCGCATAGAGGTACGGCGTAAGAAAGGCATCGCGGGTTTCTTCGGCAAGAAGGATACGATACGGGTATATCCGCCGTCGAAAAAACTGCATATGCTGAACAGCCAAATAACCACCCTGAAAGACACGCTGAAATTTGGTTTCAACGATCCGGTGATCAACCTGCGCCAGCAAAACAAGCAGTTGAACCGCGAATTGTCGGCACTTATCTCCCTGCTGGACGGACAGGCTCAAAAATCGTTCGACTATCGGGAAAAACGAATTGCCGACATGAGGCAAACCTCTTTCCGCATACTGATCTACGTGCTGGGCGTCGCTATCCTGCTGCTTATCCTTTCCTATATCATCATCCAACGGGACATACGGCGACAGGAGGCCGGACACCGGAAATTGAAAGAGATTATCGACCAGAACCGCGACCTGCTGGATATGCGCAAGAAAATCATCCTGACGATTACCCACGACATACGCGCCCCGTTGAGCATCATCAACGGCAGCGCGGAGCTGGCAATGGATACGCGCGACCGTAAAAAGCGTAACAGTCATCTGGCCAATATCGGCGTACTATGCAAACATATCCTGCACCTGCTAAACAACCTTTTGGACGTGTACCGGCTCAATGAAGCGAAAGAGACACGCAACGACACCCCTTTCCGGCTGTCCGGCCTGCTGGAACGTATCGCAGCGGGATTTACCCGCGCCGCCAACAACAAAGGACTTCTCTTTCAGTGCGATTTCAATGGTACGGACGTTACGGTCTGCGGCGACAGCGACCGCATCGAACAGATTGCGGACAACCTGCTCTCGAACGCCGTCAAGTTTACCGAAACAGGAAGCGTCCGCTTCATAGCCCGCTACGGGGACGGAACACTGCTGCTGGCCGTCGAAGATACGGGTATCGGCATAAGCGAAGAAACGGCAGCACGCATCTTTAACCCTTTCGAGCGTTCGGCTTCCGAAACGAACTCCGAAGGTTTCGGCTTGGGGTTATCGATCACGAAAGGTCTGGTCGGGTTGCTGAGCGGGGAAATTACTGTCGCCAGCGAAGTCGGCAAAGGCAGCAAGTTTCGCGTGTCGCTTCCCCTGCCACTGACGGACGAAACGGTGAAAAGCGAGGAGCAGGTTTCCAATCCCTCCGCACGTCTCCCGCAACGTGTCATTGTCATCGACGACGACACGTTGCAGCTCGAAATTGTCAAGGAAATGCTCGAACGCAACGGAGTATCCTGCACGACCTGCGGAAATACCCGTGCGCTGGTCGGGGAAATGCGCAAGGGGAACTACGACCTGCTCTTGTCGGATATACAAATGGCCGGAACAAACGGTTTCGACCTGCTGGAACTGCTGCGTAATTCCAATATCGGCAATTCGCGCACGATTCCAGTCGTCGCCATGACCGCACGGGGCGACAAGGAAAGGGAGGCTTTCGCCTGCGCCGGGTTTGCAGCCTGTATCTACAAACCGTTCTCGATGCACGAACTGCTCGACCTTATCGCCTCCGTTACCAGCGACATGAAGCCGGAGGCTGTATATGCGGATTTTGCCTCGCTCACGGCAGACGTGAGGGACAAAAAACGACTGCTTCGGACGTTCATCGAACAGTCCCGTAAGGACATCGCACAGTTCCGCGAGGCGGGCAACGACCGTGAACGGCTGCGGGAGGTCGTACACCGTATGCTGCCGATGTGGAAACTGTTGCAAGCCGACGAGCTGCTGCTCTCCTACCGGAACGTACTGCATGACGACAAGGCAGACGACGGCGCGGTCGGAGAATACACGCAACGGATTATAAGCCATACCGCTCTGCTGATTGCAGAAGCGGAAAACGAAATGAAGCATGAAACAGAAGATATTGATCGTTGAAGATAACATCGGCCTGTCGCAAATGCAGAAAGACTGGCTGCTGCAAGCCGGGTACGAGGTAACGACGGCCATCGACGAGCCTGCGGCACGGCGTCTGCTCCGCCGGACGGCTTTCGATTTGATCCTTTCGGACGTGCGATTGCCGGAAGGGGACGGCATTTCCTTGCTGGAATGGATGCGCAAGGAGAAAATGGCGACCTCGTATATCATTATGACGGAATACGCAACGGTGTCCGATGCGGTACGTGCCATCCGGTCGGGTGCGAAAGACTACCTGCCCAAGCCCGTCCACAAAGAGCGGCTGTTGGAAATGACCGATGAAATACTGCACCCGCTTTCGACCGTGCAACGGGAGGAAAAAGTGCTGTTCCAACGCCGCAGCGTACAAGCCCGCCATGTGGAGCGGCTTACCTCGCTGGTTGCTCCGTCGGATATGTCAGTCTTGATTCTCGGAGCGAACGGGACAGGTAAGGAATCCGTCGCCCGGAACATCCATCGGTCAAGCGAACGGCATGATATGCCGTTCGTGGCCGTAAACTGCGGCGTGCTGCCCAAAGAACTCGCCGCCTCCCTCTTTTTTGGTCATGTCAAGGGAGCGTTTACGGGAGCCGACGCGAACAAGGAGGGGTATTTCGGTATGGCCGAAGGCGGGACGCTGTTTCTGGACGAAATCGGTACGATGCCCTATGAAATCCAGGCCATGCTGCTGCGGGTATTGCAGGAGAACAGCTACCTGCCTATTGGCGGCAGACACGAGCGGAAAGCGGACGTGCGGATTGTTTCGGCCACGAACGAGGATATGCAAAAAGCGATTCGGGACGGTCGTTTTCGGGAGGACTTGTACCACCGACTGAACGAATTTGAAATCCGGCTGCCGCTCCTTTCAGAGTGTCCCGACGACATTCTGCCGCTCGCGGAATTTTTTCGGGAGCGGTACTCGAAAGAGCTTCGGCGCGAAACATGCGGGTTCACGGAGAAAGCCGCCGAACGGCTGCTCGCCTACGCATGGCCGGGCAATGTACGGGAGTTGCAGAATAAAGTCAGACGTGCGGTACTGCTGGCAGAAAGCAGTATTGTCCGCGTGGAGGACATGGGGCTGGAACCTGCCGAACCGATAAGCGACGCGGATCATTCGCTGGCCATCCGGGACGAGGCAGGCGAAAAACGCCGTATCGTCGAAGCCCTGAAACGGTGTGGCGGCAACCGGACGGAGGCGGCAAAACTGCTGCATATCGACCGTGCCACCCTCTACCGTAAAATGATAAAATACGGGCTGAATGGATAATTAAGAGTAGATAGCCCTTATATGTCGTTGAAAAAATATATATTTGGGCTGAAAATAGAAAAATAGCGGCGGAAGGCGGACAGCCTGCTGTCGTATATATACATAAGTTCGCAAGACGTTTCCGACGTAAATCTGGAAAATTAACTGAAAGGGACTATTGCGTGAGGCTTATGCTATGCCTTTGCGTAGCGTGCGCTCACGTACTCCTTTCAGGGCATTCCAGAGCCTACGTCGGAGGTAGTGTAGATGCACGCTACTTTCATTTAGGCAAAGGATATGGCAAAAGTACGGATAGTTGTCGCAATGACATTGGACGGCTGTCTCCCAGCAAAGGAGGACGAGCGGTTGGAGTGGTTGAAAACAGACCGCAGGGGCTTCCGCCGCTGGTACGAATCGTGCGACCGCCGTTTGTCGGACGGCGAACCTTTCGTTGATTTCCTCTGTATGAAAGACCGCCCCGACAATCATGCGACCTATCTGGCCGAGATCTACGACGCCGGACACCTGCACCTGCTGCGCGGTCTTTTTCTCTATCATGCAGTCGATGAAATCGTTTTTTACCTGCTACCCGTAACCCTACGCGGCGGTGTCTCCATCGTCGGGGAATTTTCCACGGCAGAGTGGAAAGCCGTACAGATAAAGCATTACAGGAACGGCATTTGCCGGATCATTTATCGCAAGCTGTTGCAATAGGCTATTGCAAGGTGCGAAAAAATGTTGCATTCTGCAACACGAAAAATCAGCCCTAAACAGAAGGGCAAAAAAATATATCGTTGAACGTCAGGAGGATATTTTCAAATATGCTCCTGACGTCCTTTTCAGGTTCAGGTTTTGTCCCTTGTTTCTATGAAACCCGTTGCGCAACAGGGCAGGAAACAATGAAGTACGAACCTAATAACCCCGAACGATATGGACTACCATACATTGACCGAAAGCGATTTTTTCCGTTTCGTCAGCCAGAATACAGAGGCCGCCGACATTCGGGCAGCCTACGACGAATTTTTACAAACGATATTCCGAGCCTACGTGGAGGCGGGCGATCCCTACGGGTTGCTTTTCACATTGATTTATGCGGAGGTGGAACTGCAAAGCCTCCATGACACCATTTCCGACCGGAAAGACGGTACAGCCGCCTATCTGAAGAAGGCCCTCGCGCTTGTCCGGCGTATACTGGAAAGTTTGAAAAGCCAAGTGCCACCACTATCCACCCCGAAACCCCAATCCCAAACACCCCCTTTCCGCTGGACGGGCAGCCTTGTCGAGCTGATTGAAATTATCTACGCCCTCGACGAGATGGGCAGCATCAACGACGGACAGAACGACATTAAAGAGCTGGCGGCTTTCTTCGGCTCGCTGCTCGGTCGGGAAATTAAAGACCGACATTGCTACGACGCCTATCTGGATATGAAGCGCCGCAAGAACGAGAGCCGGACGTACTTTCTCGACAAGCTGCGCGAACGCCTGAACCTGCGGATGCAGCGGGACGATGCGCGGGAGCAACAACGCCGATAGCCTATACATTATATATATGAAAAGGGCGGTAATTTGCAGTTACCGCCCTTTTTGTGTCCGCCTATTTCTGCTGCAACAGATGCGCCAGCGCCGGATCGTTCTGTATGCGCTCCAGCTCGTCGGCGACAATCTGCCGCACGTCGGCCTTGATGCGGTTGTAGTTCTCCTGTATCTGCTCCTTCATGCGGTCGTTGCCCTCTTCATCGGTAAAGTCGGTAATGACGGGTATCGGCTTGTAGGCTTTTTCCTCGCGCTTCACCTGCTCGGCGTCCACGACAATCTCGCAGTGAAAAATCTTCTGCTCGATACGCTCGTCGAACGTATCGGCTACGGAACCGACGAACATTCCCTGCGTAAGTCCCGAAATCTTCGAGGGCGGGATAAGCGAATCCATCTGGGTATTGATGGAGGTGGACTTGTCGTTACGGTTGATGGTTATGCTCTGCCGCCTCTGCAAGACCTTGCCGAAACGCTCGGAGAGCGTTTTTGCCGTTTCCCCGACCACCTGACCGGAGAAGATATTGCCTACCGTGTTCATCACGACTTTGGCCTCCTTGTCGCCATAGTCGCGGACGAGCTGGGAGAAGTCCTGAAAGCCCAAAAGCACGGCAACCTTGTTGCTTCGCGCCGTCGCTATCAGGTTATCCAACCCTTTGAAATAGATGGTCGGCAGCTCGTCGATGATAATGGAGGATTTGAGTTTCCCTTTCTTATTGACGAGTTTCACGATACGCGAATTGTACAGACCGAGCGCCGCGCCGTAAATGTTCTGACGGTCGGGATTGTTGCCCACGACCAAGATTTTCGGCTCCTGCGGGTTGTTTATATCGAGCGTAAATTCGCTGTCCGACATCACCCAATAAAGCTGGGGCGAAATCATGCGCGAGAGCGGGATTTTGGCCGACGCGATCTGGCCTTGCAACTGCTCCGCCGCTCCTCCGAGCCACGCATCCATAAAGGGCGAGAGGTAATTTTCGAGTTCGGGATACGAGGATAAAATCGGGAAAATATCTTCGTACCTGCGGTTCAGAAACTCGATGGCGTGCGGGAAGGTGCAATACTTTCCGTTCTGGTAGATTTTGAGATACCAAATGATTGCTGCAAAGAGAATGATGGGCGATTCTACGAAGAAGTCGCCCTGCTTCTGCACCCACGTTTTATTGAGGTTGAGCATGATGGTATAGGCGCTCTCGTAAGCGTCCGTAATATCCTCCATAAAGTCGGGGTGGATGGGGTTGCAACGGTGCGAGCGGCGCGGGTCGTCAAAATTTATCACATAGAATTTCGGCTTCACCTTATACCCGTCCAGATGGTTCAGCAGGTGGTTGTAAGCAATCGTCGAGAGGTCGGGGAATTTGAAATCGTAAATATACATCGAGTACCCTTTTTCAATCTGCTGCTTGATGTAGGAATTGACCACTGCGAAACTTTTCCCGCTGCCGGGCGTGCCCAACACGATGGACGCACGCTGCGGCAAAAGAATATTGATCCAGCCGTCGTTCCACCGCTTGCGGTAATAAAAGCGCGTGCGCAGGTTCACCGAATATTCGTTCGTGAGCAGGCGCGTTTCCTGCTGGAACGATTCGTTCTCGTTGTTGAACGGATCGTCCATCAGGTTGTTCTTCAAAAGGCGGCTCACCCACAAGCCACCCATCAGCAGGCAGACATAACCCGCCGCCATCGTTGCGATGTAGAGCAGCGTCGTGGCAAGGAGCGGCAGGGGCAGGTCGAGCAGCCACCAATTCAGGAAGAACAGCACGAAGCCCGCCATGAGTGCCGTGCCGATGCGCGGCCACGTAATTTTTTCGTCCTTAATGCCCGTCGTTCCCAAGCACGAGAGGGCGAGCAGCACGACGGCAAAGAGTTTCGTATAGAGTATGGAGTGGAACAGGTGGGCGGTACGGTTAAAATTCATCAGAATTTTATCCACCACGCCGATGTTCACGCCCCACGCGAGTATTGCTTCGTAGCAATACCAATAGATATTCATTACTACTAATAAAATACTTACGGCACGCAGAAAATCCATGATTTTCGCCAATGCCCGAAGGTCATCTTCTTGTTGCATAATGGTTAGATTTTACGTTGTTTTTTCTTTTTCTTATTTCGTCGCTGCATCTCGCGCATGAATGCCTGCTCTTCGGCATCCGCTCCGCCCGTATCCACCGCGAACAGCCCCAATGCGTCCGGCAGCTCTTCATGGACTGCGGCCTGCGGGAGCTTGTCGGCAGTTTCTGCCGAGGGTTGCGGCAAGTCGATAGGCAGGGGAATACCCGGAGCGGGAGGTGCGAAATGTTCCTGCAAGGCGTTTGCGGAAAGCTCCTTGCCCATGCGCGAGCCGTTCAGCACGCAGCCCGTGCGATGGTCGATGAATGTTGCGCCGTATATGCGCCCCGTGTCGGTTTCACGCAGGATGACGTCCACGCCTTTGGCTTTGAGTGCCGCGACAAACTCCGTTCGGTCTTTCGTGCGGCGCAGGACGGCGAGTGCCGTCCCCTTTGTCATGTCGCCTATCTTCCGTTCCTTCATCTGCTCCTTGCTTACGGCGCACCACCGCTCGAACGCCTCGAAGCCGTACCGCTTGCCGAAGCGGGAGGCTTTAATCGGCGTGCCGACCTTCTCGCCCTGCGTGTCGAGGGCGGAGTACACGAAACCGTGATATTCACGTCCCAGCACCTCGCCCCTGCACTCCTCGACGGTTACATGATAAAGGGAGAGCAAAGCGCGGTATTCGCCGAGCGACTGAAACCGATACCTGCCGGATATGCCTTTCAGTACGTTTCCGATCTGCTTCTTCACGTCGCCCGCTGCCGCATCCACGCGCCGCAGGGGTTCGTGCTGCATCTGCCGCTTGCGTTCGGCGGGGTGCAGACCGTACTGCTGTTCCAACGCGCGGGTGATATTCTTGCTGCGGCGGTGCAGGAAGCTGTCGCCGATCTTCTTCCCCTTTTCGTCCACGCATAGCGTTACGATGTGCAGGTGGTGGCGGTCGATGTCCTCGTGCTTGAATATGGCATAGGGCTGGTTGGCGTAACCGAGCCGGGCGAGGTACTCCTCGGCGATGGTCGTCAGCTCCGCATCGGTGAGGCGGTCGTCGGGATGCGGGTTCAGGGAGATATGTACGACGGGCTTTGCCGTGCGCACTTGCTCCGGAAGGTAGCGGGCAAAGTCCTGCGCCGCCTGCCGGATGTCGAGCTTGCCCGTTCCCTCGTCGAAGATTTTGTTGGTCGCCAGCAGCCGTCCCTGTCCCTCGTTCACCTTTTCGCCGTTGTATGCCAACGCCCCGATAAGGGAGCTTCCTACGCTAATTTTGGCAACCATTGCTGCTGAAATTCGTGGGTTAAGGCGAGAATTTGGCGGCTTAAATCGGCAAGTTCCACCGTCATTTTTTCCAATTTGTAAAGCAGCGCCATCGCTTTTTTCTCTGAAAAGCGGCTTTTCAGTTCCTTTACGGTCTGGTTGTAATTCACCCCGACGGCGCGGTATTGGGCGTGCAGGGAGGATAGTTTCGTGTAATAATCGACGAGCGTTTTATCGACTTTCAGTACGCGAAACTCCGCACCGAAGACGCGGGCTTTGATAAAAACCGCTTTCGCATACACGCCCGACTGCTCGTACAAGGCGAGAAAACGGGCGTATTCCTCGTCCGTGAAGCGCACCATGACCGGGTGCGCAGCTTTGTCGGGTTTGGGCGGTTTGCCCCCGACATTTCCTGTCTTACTTTTCATATCCTGTGGATTTAGTGGTTGCGCGACATAAGCCACCACGCGGATGCCTACCGCAGGTTCCGTTTTCTGGCTGCCCGACTTCGGAGGGACAGCCCAGCCCCCTGCAAGGGCAAGGTTTTCGGGAGTAACCCGAAAAGTATCGAGTAACTCGATACACACCTTGCTATGTTCTGGAGAACATAAAAATCCGTCCGAAGACGGATTGCGGGAGGAACCGATCCGACCGCAGCATGAAGCCGCGTGGTGCGCCCTGTCGCTTGGGTGCAAATGTAGAGGCTTTCGGAGCCGGATTTCAGAGTCCGAAAACGCCAAAGGCTGCCATCCCGACGCCACAAGCTGCCACCTGCGCCGCAACCGATACAAGCGATATTTTTTCCTTGTTTATTTGCGGCAGGTTTGAATAACGATAGAAATATGGAACGGAAGAAACAGCGAATTGAACCCATGCGGATTTATGGTCGTGAAGCCCTGCCGCTTTGCGTCATGGATGGTTCAGATAATCACTGCGACAAAGACGCAGTGTCGTATAGATTTACGGATTTACTGTCGTATCGTCGTACTGTCGTACAGCACCACCGATTCGCAGCTATGTGTCTGTACGCAGTCATATCACTGTTTCAACGGGTGCATAATGCACTCTATCCACGAATAAGCAATGAATTGTAAACCTATGGAAATATCAAATCAACAACTTAAAAAAGTGAAGTTATGAACAAGGAAATCTTTATTGCATTCGCCACACAGAAAGGCGGCATCGGAAAAACGACGCTTACCGTCCTTACGGCAAGCTACCTCCACTACGTGAAAGGTTACAACGTGGCGGTCGTCGATTGCGACGCTCCGCAGAACAGCATCGCAGACCTGCGGGCGCGGGAAATAAAAGTCATCAGCGAAAGCACCTATTTCAAGGCTCTTGCCTGCGAACATTTCCGGCGGGTGAAGAAAAAAGCGTATCCCGTCATTGGGAGCAACGCCGTGGATGCACTCGACGACGCCGACAAGATGTTGCGGGAGGAGGCTGTAAAACCCGACCTCGTTTTTTTCGACCTGCCGGGTACGCTCAAAAGCGAGGGCGTGGTAAAGACGCTCTCACAGATGGATTATATTTTCGCCCCGATCAGTGCCGACCGCCTTGTGGTGGAAAGCACCCTGCAATTCGCCGCCCTGTTCCATGAAAACCTGATTACAACGGGTATTGCCAAGACCAAAGGGCTGCACCTGTTCTGGACGATGGTGGACGGACGTGAAAAGAGCGAGTTGTACGACCTCTACCAGCAGATTATCGACGACATGAATATCCCCGTGCTGGAAACCCGCCTGCCGGACAGCAAGCGATTCCGCCGCGACTTGTCGGAGGAGCGCAAAGCGATATTCCGCTCGACGATTTTCCCGATGGACAATGCCCTGATGAAAGGCAGCAACATTAAAGAACTCGCCGAGGAGATTTGTTCCATCATGAAAATCCAACAGAGATGAGTAGTCGCAAAGCAGCTACGGAAGGAATAGACGAAGCGCTGCTGCTGGATTCCATCGGCAGACGCAAGCAGGATGGCAGCGTGCAGCCGCAGGAACCGCAGGCTATACCTGCCCCGCCAGCGGAGGAGGAACAAACCGCCGCCCCTGTGGAGCCGCCGAAAGAGAATGTTCGCCGCAAACGGCAGAATGTCGATTATACGGCAACATTCCTTAAACGCAATGAGATCAAAACGCGCCAATGCGTCTATATCAGCCGGGAAATACACAACCAGATTTCCCGCATTGTGAATGTCATTTCCGACAAAGAGATAACCGTCGGCGGATATATAGATACCGTCCTTGCCTGCCATCTGGAACAGCATAAGGACGAAATAAAGGAATTGTATAAGAAACAACTTGAAAATTTAATTTGACCTATGGAAACGCTGTTAGTATGCCTTCTGGTCGGCTACGGGGTATGGCTGGCCGCCTACCTCTGCTGGGAGAAACGCGAGGCGGGAAAGTCCCCGTCGGGTACGTCCGCGCTCCCGACGGAAAGGCCGCAGGAGCCGATGGACATTATAGGCAAAAGCACCTTTCGGATGCCGAAAACGCCAAACACTGCCATTCCGACGCCACACGCTGCCACGGAATCGGAAAGTGAAAAACCGATGGAAAATGCGCCTACATTTGCCCTCGAAACCGGGAACAGCTCCCCGGCACGCATTCCCGACGAGAAGCTGGACGAGGCTTTCGAGCATCTGGAAATTCCCGACGTGCCGCTCGAATACGAGGACGACGACCAGCCGGAGGACGAGGAGGAAATGCCGCTGGCCGCAGGCCGTCAGGGATACGCTTCGGGGGCGAGCTTCGAGGAAATTGCCCAAGCGGTGAAGACCGCAAGCAACGTCTCGGCCTCGGATGCCGAGCGCACGAAGGCGGGGCAGGTTTTCGGACAACTCGGCGGCACGGAGCTTTTCGACCGATTGGTCAGCGGCTCCGCCGACATCGGGGAGAAAATTTCGGGGTTGATGGACTACTATTTAAGTCCGCCGCCCGCTGTGGCAGCCAAGCCCCAAACCATAGCCGAAATGCCGGATGGCTTTGCAGGCTTCGACATTCGGGATTTTGTATAACGATTAAAAGAGTAACGAACGATGAAAGAAAAAGAGTACGGGTAGCTGCGCCCCCGAAAATGCAGACCACTAAATCCACAGAATTAAAAATCAGTATCAACCCGCCGGGCGGCCTATCCAACCGTCCGGCACAATCCGAAAACAATTTATGAATAAGAAACATCTTTTTTTCTCGGCAGCCCTTCTTCTGGCTGCATCTTCGGCCTTTGCACAGGGCAACGGCCTTAGCGGTATCAACGAGGCTACGAGTATGGTAACCAGCTATTTCGATCCGGCCACAAAACTGATTTACGCCATCGGCGCGGTGGTCGGTCTGATCGGGGGCGTCAAGGTGTACGGGAAGTTTTCGTCGGGCGATCCGGACACGTCGAAAACCGCCGCTTCGTGGTTCGGAGCGTGTATCTTTCTTATCGTGGCCGCGACTATCCTCCGTTCATTCTTCCTGTAATACGGCGAGTTATGGCAGAGTACCCTATCAACAAGGGGATCGGCCGCTCGGTTGAGTTCAAGGGATTGAAAGCGCAATACCTTTTCATCTTCGCAGGAGGGTTGCTCGTGCTGTTCGTCCTCTTCGTCATCATGTACATGGTTGGTATCAACCAATGGTTCTGTATCGGCTTCGGGGTGATTTCTGCGTCCGTTCTGGTCTGGCAGACATTCGCCCTGAACGCCCGGTACGGGGAACACGGACTGATGAAGCTGGGAGCCGTGCGCAGCCACCCGCGCTACCTGATCAACCGTCGCCGCATCGCCCGATTATTCACCCGTAAAAAAGAGAAGAATGAGAAACATACTTAAAGCATCGACGCTCGAATCGAAATTCCCGCTGCTGGCCGTCGAACACGGCTGCATCCTCTCGAAAGATGCCGACATCACAGTGGCCTTCGAGGTCGAATTGCCGGAGCTGTACACCGTAACTTCCGCCGAGTACGAAGCCATCCATTCGGCATGGTGCAAGGCCATCAAGGTCTTGCCCGATTACAGCATCGTCCACAAGCAGGATTGGTTCGTGCGCGAGCAGTACCGCCCGGAGCTGCAAAAGGACGACATGAGTTTTCTGTCGCGTTCGTTCGAGCGTCATTTCAACGAGCGCCCGTATCTGAACCACTCGTGCTACCTGTACCTGACGAAAACCACCAAAGAGCGGAGCCGCCAGCAGAGCAATTTCAGCACCTTGTGCCGTGGGCACATCATCCCGAAGGAGATACGCGACAAGGACGCTGCGGCCAAGTTCATCGAGGCGACGGAGCAGTTCGAGCGCATTATGAACGACAGCGGCTTCATCCGCCTGCGACGCCTTACCTCCGACGAGATTACCGGCACGGCCACGAGTGCGGGATTGGTTGAGAAATACTTTTCTCTTTCATTGGAGAACACCGCCTGCTTGCAGGACATCTCCCTCTCGGCGGAGGAGATGCGCATCGGCGACAACACCCTGTGCCTGCACACGCTTTCCGACGCGGAAGACCTGCCGTCGGGCGTGGCAACGGACACCCGCTACGAGAAGCTCTCCACCGACCGGAGCGACTGCCGCCTGTCGTTTGCTTCGCCCGTCGGCCTGCTGCTGCCCTGTAACCATATTTACAATCAGTATTTGCTGATCGACAACAGCGAGGACAATTTGCAGCGTTTCGAGAAAAGCGCCCGCAATATGCAGTCGCTCTCGCGCTACTCGCGCTCGAACCAAATCAACAAGGAGTGGATCGACGAGTACCTGAACGAAGCGCACAGCCTCGGCCTTACCTCCGTGCGTGCCCATTTCAACGTCATGGCGTGGAGCGACGACCGCGAGGAGCTGAAGCATATCAAGAACGACACGGGCAGCCAGCTCGCGGCGATGGAATGTACCCCGCGCCACAACACTGTGGACTGCCCGACGCTGTTCTGGGCGGCCATACCGGGCGGCGCGGGCGACTTCCCCGCCGAGGAGAGCTTCTACACGTTCATCGAGCAGGCGGTCTGCCTCTTTACCGAGGAAACGAACTACCGCTCCTCCCTCTCGCCGTTCGGCATCAAGATGGTCGATAGGCTCACGGGCAAACCGCTGCATCTGGACATCAGCGACCTGCCGATGAAAAAAGGCGTGATAACGAACCGCAACAAGTTCATCTTGGGGCCGAGCGGTTCGGGCAAGTCTTTTTTCACGAACCACATGGTAAGGCAATACTACGAGCAGGGAACGCACGTCGTACTGATCGACACGGGAAACTCCTATCAGGGCTTGTGCGAGATGATTCGCCGCAAGACCGCAGGCGAGGACGGGATTTATTTCACCTACACGGACGAAAACCCTATCGCGTTCAATCCGTTCTACACCGACGACAAGGTGTTCGACATCGAAAAGAGGGAGAGTATCAAAACGCTGCTGCTGACGCTGTGGAAAAAGGACACCGAGCCTGCCACGCGCTCCGAGGAAGTCGCCCTCTCGAATGCTGTGGCGCTCTACATCGAGCGCATCAAGCGGGAGGCGGACGTCGAGCCGTCGTTCAACACCTTTTACGAATTTGTCAGGAGCGACTATCGCGCCGTGCTGGAGGAGAAAAAGGTACGCGAAAAGGACTTCGACCTCGCCAATTTCCTTAATGTGCTGGAGCCGTACTACCGGGGCGGGGAATACGACTACCTTCTGAACAGCAACAAGCAGTTAGACCTGCTGCAAAAGCGGTTCATCGTCTTCGAGATCGACGCCATTAAGGATCATCCCATCCTCTTTCCGGTAACGACGATTATCATCATGGAGCTGTTCATCAATAAGATGCGTCGTCTGAAAGGCATCCGCAAGATGATATTGATCGAGGAGGCATGGAAGGCCATCGCCTCGGCAAATATGGCCTCCTACATAAAATATTTGTACAAGACCGTCCGCAAGTTCTACGGCGAGGCCGTCGTGGTTACGCAGGAGGTGGACGACATCATCGCCTCGCCGATTGTCAAGGAAAGTATCATCAACAACTCGGATTGCAAAATCCTGCTCGACCAGCGCAAGTATATCAACAAGTTCGACGCGATACAGGCGCTCTTGGGACTGACCGACAAGGAAAAGGGGCAAATCCTTTCGATCAACATGGCCAACCACCCCTCGCGGCTCTATAAAGAGGTGTGGATCGGGCTGGGCGGTACGCAGTCGGCGGTGTACGCTACGGAGGTGAGCGCCGAGGAATATCTGGCGTTCACGACGGAGGAAACCGAAAAGATGGAGGTTTACGCGCTGGCCGAGAAGATGGGCGGCGACATCGAGGCGGCGATCCGGCAGTTGGCCGAGCGTCGCAGAAACAAACAGTAATCATCATTAAAACAAGAAAGCTATGAGTATAAGCAAAGAACGGCTGCTCACGTTGAGCAGCTATCTGGTGGGCGTGGCGGCTCTGATGCTGCAAGCCTGCACCGAAGTCAAGGAAACGGACTGCCGCAAGTTGTGCGGCAATTGGGTAAGCGTCGCAGGAAAACCCGACGTACTGATTTTCCGCGAGGGCGATGCCTACAAGGTTACGGTATTCAAACGCAGCGGCCTCTCGCGCCGTTTGAAGCCCGCGACCTACCTGCTGCGCGAGGAGAACGGCAACCTCTTTATCAACACGGGCTACCGCATCGACATCGCCTACAACGAGGCGGCGGACGTGCTGACCTTCTCGCCGCACGGCGACTATACCCGCGCCAGCGAGAAGCAGTAAACAAACCACTAAATCCACAAGAGTATGAAACATAGAATCATCCTACTTTTCAGCGCGTGCCTGCTCCTTGCGGGCACGGCGCGGGCGCAATGGGTTGTCAGCGATCCGGGCAACCTTGCGCAGGGCATCATCAATGCCTCGAAGAACATCATCCACACCTCGAAAACAGCGACCAATATGGTCAGCAATTTTCAGGAAACCGTCAAGATATACGAACAGGGGAAGAAATATTACGACGCACTGAAAAAGGTAAATAACCTCGTCAAAGACGCCCGCAAGGTGCGCGAGGTGATCCTGATGGTCGGCGAGGTATCGGACATCTACGTGAACAGCTTCCAGAAAATGCTGCGCGATGAGAATTATACGCCCGAAGAACTTTCGGCCATCGCGTTCGGCTATACCAAACTGCTGGAGGAAAGCAACGGCGTACTGACGGAAATGAAAGACGTGGTGAACATCACCACGCTCTCCATGACCGACAAGGAGCGCATGGACGTGGTGGACAGGTGCTACAACGCGATGAAGCGTTACCGCAACCTCGTGAGCTATTACACCAACAAGAATATCTCGGTGAGCTACCTGCGGGCGAAAAAGAAGAACGACATGGACAGGGTGCTTGCCTTGTACGGCAACGGCAGCGAGCGCTATTGGTAACCTCAAAACGAAACGATTATGATGTTAGCAATCGAATTTGACAACCTGCATACGATCCTGCGTTCGCTCTATCAAGAGATGACGCCCCTCTGTGCGGACATGGCGGGCGTGGCAAAAGGTATCGCGGGGCTGGGCGCACTCTTCTATGTGGCGGTGCGCGTGTGGCAGTCGCTCGCCCGCGCCGAGGCAATCGACGTGTATCCTCTGTTGCGGCCTTTCGCCGTGGGCTTCTGTATCATGTTCTTTCCGACCCTTGTGCTGGGCACGATTAACGGGGTATTAAGCCCCGTCGTGCAGGGTACGCACCGGATGCTCGAAACGCAGACGATGGACATGAACGAATACCGGGCACAGAAAGACAAGCTCGAATACGAGGCGATGATGCGCAATCCCGAAACGGCCTACCTTGTCAGCAACGAGGAGTTCGACCGACAACTCGAAGAGCTGGGATGGTCGCCGGGCGACATGATTACGATGGCCGGAATGTATATCGAACGCGGTATGTACAATATGAAGAAATCCATCCGCGACTTTTTCCGCGAGGTGCTGGAGCTGTTGTTCGCCGCTGCCGCGCTGCTGATCGACACGCTGCGGACGTTCTTTCTGATTGTCCTTTCCATCCTCGGCCCGATAGCCTTTGCTATCTCCGTCTGGGACGGCTTTCATTCCACGCTCACGCAGTGGATATGCCGCTATGTGCAGATATACCTGTGGCTTCCCGTCGCCGACCTGTTCAGCACCATATTGGCGAAAATCCAAGTGCTGATGCTGCAAAACGACATCTCGGAGTTGCAGAACAATCCGAATTTCTCACTCGAAGCCTCCAACGGCGTCTATATCGTGTTCCTGATTATCGGCATCATCGGGTATTTCACGATTCCGACCGTTGCCGGATGGATTATCCAAGCCGGAGGTTCGGGCAGCTACGGACGCGCCGTTACGCAGCTTGCCGGACGGGGAGCCGGACTTGCCGGAGGAGTGGCGGGTGCTGCCGTTGGAAATGCCGCCGGACGCGCCGGAAGAGCGGGCGCAAGCATGGGCAGGGCTGCATGGAACCATACCGCCGGAAAATTATTCAAACGTAAATAACCCTATAAATGTAACATGATGGAATTTAAGTCATTGAAAAATATCGAAACGTCGTTCAGGCAGATACGCCTGTTCGGGATCGTCTTCATCTCGCTGTGCGCCGCCGTCGCCGTCTATTCGGTTTTCAGCGCTTACCGCTTCGCCGAGCGGCAGCGCGAGAAGATCTATGTGCTGGACGGGGGTAAATCGCTGATGCTCGCGCTCTCGCAGGATTTGTCGCAGAACCGCCCTGCGGAGGCACGCGAACACGTCCGCCGCTTTCACGAGTTGTTCTTCTCGCTCTCGCCTGAAAAGAGCGCCATCGAACACAATGTGAAACGTGCCCTGCTGCTGGCGGACAAAAGCGCCTACAACTACTACGTGGACTTCGCCGAGAAAGGCTACTACAACCGCGTCATCGCGGGCAACATCAACCAAGTGTTGCAGGTCGATTCTGTTGTCTGCAATTTCGACCGCTATCCCTACGAGGTCAGCACCTACGCGCGGCAAATGATTATCCGCGAGAGTAATGTTACGGAACGGAGCCTGCGGACATCGTGCCGCCTATTGAACGCCTCGCGTTCGGACGACAACCCCAACGGGTTCACCATCGAGGGGTTCACCATTCTGGAAAACCGCGATTTGCAAACATTGAAACGATAAGCCCATGAGAAAGTTAATCGCGCGTGTAAACGCATGGACGGACAGGCAGGACGAACGGCTGCGTCAAAAGCTGGAGGCGCTGCCGCAACGCACGAAACTCGCCGTCGTCCTCGTGATCTTTGCCTTTTTCACCGTCTGCGCCCTCTTCACGTTCGGGACGGCGCTCTACGAAATCGGCAGGGAGAACGGACGGCATATAGAGATCGAACATATCCAACAGTTAGACCTGCCCCAAAAGCAGGACAGTATCAACCTTTATAAGTATTACGATTATGGAACAGAAGGAACAGAACAAAAATCCGACGGCCTCCCCCAAAGAGGCGAAGCCTGAAAAGCCGCTGACCGAAGCGCAGCGGCAGAAACGTAAAAAAATGCTCGTGTACCCGCTGATGGGGCTGCTTTTCGCGGGGTCGATGTGGCTGATTTTCGCGCCCTCCGACAAGGAGAAAGCCGAACAGCAGCAAGGTGTCGGTTTCAATACCGAAATGCCGCTGCCCGCAGAATCGGGCATCATCGCCGACAAGCGTACCGCCTATGAGCAGGCGCAGATGGAGGAAAAGCAGCAGGAACGCCGCTCGCAGATGCACGACCTCGCCTCGCTGTTTTCGGACAGCAAGGAAGACGCGGAGGACGGGGACGGCGACTTCGACCTGCTGAACCCCGAACCGGAGCAGCCCGCCCGTTCTCACGGCGGCGGCAGCTCCCGGCAGACGATCCAATCTTCCGCGTCGGCCTACCACGACATCAACCGCACGCTGGGCAGTTTCTACGAGAAGCCCGCCGACGATCCCGAAAAGGAGGAGTTGCACGAGCGCGTCGAGGAGCTGGAGGCGATGATGGCACGACAGGTGGAACCGTCCGGCACGTCGCTCGACGATCAGGTCGCCCTGCTGGAAAAGTCCTACGAGCTGGCCGCGAAGTACATGCCCGCAGGACAGGGCGGCACGGGACAAGCATCCGCGAGCGATGACACGCGGGCGTATGCCGAGAAGAAGCGCAACGGGGCGACACGCAACGGCAAGGCGCTGGCGATGCCCGTGCAGCAGGTAACGACGCAGGTGGTTTCAGCCCTTACGCAGCCGATGACCAGCGCGGAGTTTATCGCGGCCAACAGCGGGGAACGTAACTACGGTTTCAACACGGCCATCGGGAACGTACAGACGGACGATAAGAATACCATCGCGGCGTGCGTACATGCTGACCAGACCATCACCGACGGGCAGGCCGTGCGCCTGCGGCTGCTGGAGCCGATGGAAGTAGCCGGAACGCGTATCCCCCGCAACACGGTCGTCGTGGGTGCGGCACGCATACAGGGCGAACGCCTCGGCGTGGACGTTACCTCGCTCGAATACAGGGGTACGATTATTCCCGTCGAACTCGCCGTGTACGACAGCGACGGTCAGGAGGGCATCTTCATCCCCAATTCGATGGAGGTCAGCGCCGTCAAGGAGGTGGCCGCCAATATGGGTTCGTCGCTCGGTTCGAGCATCAACATCTCTACCGATGCAGGGGCGCAGCTCGCCTCCGATTTGGGGAAAGGTGTCATTCAGGGCGCGAGCCAATATATCTCGAAGAAGATGCGCACCGTCAAAGTGCATCTGAAAGCCGGGTATAAAGTCATGCTTTACCAACCGGAGAATTAACGAAAAACAATGAATAACAAACGGGGTTTCCGAACCCCACAAACCACTAAATCCACAGTAAAATGAAAAAGTATTTTGTAATGATGTTTGCCCTCACGCTGGGCATGGGCGCGGTAAACGCGCAGGAAGTAACGAACGAGCAGAACGCGGCGGCACAGGTGCAGGCCGAAGAAACGGCGGAACCGACCGAGGGGCTGACCTTGCAGAAAGAGGTATATCCGCTTTCGGAGCAGGACGGCGACCTCTATCACGGCCTCACGAAGAAACTCACGTTCGACCGCATGATACCCCCACACGGGCTGGAGGTTACCTACGACAAGACCGTCCACGTCATTTTTCCGGCGGCGGTGCGCTACGTCGATCTGGGTTCGCCCAACCTGATAGCAGGCAAGGCCGACGGCGCGGAAAACGTAATCCGCGTAAAGGCGACGGTAAGGAATTTCCGGACGGAAACCAACATGTCGGTCATTACCGAGGACGGCTCGTTCTACACGTTCAATGTGAAATATGCCGACGAACCGCTGCTCCTGAATGTCGAGATGTGCGACTTCATCCACGACGGCAGCGCCGTGAACCGTCCCAACAACGCGATGGAGGTGTACCTCTCGGAGCTGGGAAGCGAAAGCCCCATGCTCGTGCGTCTTATCATGCAGTCCATCTACAAGCAGAACAAGCGGGAAGTGAAGCATATCGGCTGCAAACGCTTCGGGATTCAGTACCTCCTCAAAGGTATCTATACCCATAATGGCCTGCTGTATTTCCATACGCAGATTCGCAACGGCTCCAATGTGCCGTTCGACATCGATTTTATCACCTTCAAAATCGTCGATAAAAAAGTCGCCAAGCGCACGGCAATCCAAGAGCAGGTGATCTTCCCGCTGCGTGCCCACAACTACGCTACGCGCGTGGCCGGAAAGACGGACGAACGCACCGTCTTCACGATGGCGAAGTTCACCATCCCGGACGATAAGTGTCTGGTCGTGGAGCTGAACGAAAAGAACGGAGGCCGTCATCAGTCGTTCGTCGTCGAGAATGAAGACCTCGTGCGGGCGAATGTCATTAACGAACTCAAAGTGAAATAACGATGAAGCGGTTTCTAATCATCCTTGTAGCGTCGCTCGCCCTGTTTACGGGGCGGGCAGACGCCCAACGATGCCTCCCCAAGATGCGGGGCATCGAGCTGAAAACGGGCATGGCCGACGGGTTCTACTCGCACGCGAACCGTGCCGACGCGGGGTATTATTTCGGAGCGGCGCTCTCGACCTATACCAAAGGCGGCAACAAGTGGGTATTCGGCGGCGAGTACCTGCAACGCTACAACCCCTATAAGGACAGCCGCATCCCTTCGGCGCAGTTCACGGCGGAGGGCGGGTTCTACTACAATTTCCTCTCCGACGCCCGAAAGATTTTCTTCCTCTATCTCGGCGGTTCGGCGCTCGCCGGATATGAAACCGTGAATTGGGGCGACAAGGTGCTGTTCGATGGCTCGCGCCTCGCGGATAAGGACGCTTTCGTGTACGGGGGTGTGATTTCGCTGGAATTGGAAAGCTACATCACCGACCGGATAGCGCTGCTCGTGAACGTGCGCGAGCGCTGCTTGTGGGGAGGAGATACGGGGCATTTCCATACGCAATACGGCATTGGTGTCAAGTTCATCATCAACTGACGGCCTTTTATGACGATTGAGGAAATGCGGCAGTTGCCTTTGGAAACCTTTCTGCAACGGCTGGGGTATCATCCGGCCACGCAGAAACGAAACGAGCTGTGGTACAACGCTCCTTACCGCGAGGAAAAGACGCCGTCGTTCAAGGTCAATACGGACAGGAATATTTGGTTCGACTTCGGGGCTGGACGCGGAGGCGATATTTTCACCCTTGCCGGGGAGCTGATACGAAGCACGGATTTTCTCACGCAGGCCAAGTATATTTCGGACACGACGGGAGGGGATTTCGTGCCGCTCCCCGCGCCGCGACCAGCAAAGGAGCGTGCCGCCGAGCCTGCATTTCAGGAGGTCGAACAAAAGGCGCTGATGTACGATGCGTTGAAAGGGTATCTCGCACAGCGGGGCATCCCCGCTGACGTGGCCGCCCGCCACTGTCGGCAGGTCAGTTACCGCGTACACGGGAAGCCCTATTTCGCCATCGGCTTTCCGAACGTGTCGGGAGGATGGGAACTCCGCAGCAAGCTGTTCAAGGGGTGCATACCCCCGAAGGACATCTCCCTCGTAGCGCGGCAGGACGCGCCGACGGATGCCTGCAACGTATTCGAGGGGTTCTTCGACTTTCTCTCCGCCGCGACGCTCGGAATGACCAAAGGCAGCGACGCGCTGGTACTTAATTCGGTCGGCAATCTGGCCAAGTCATTCCGGTATCTGGACGGCTACAAGAAAATCAACTGCTATCTGGACAATGACGAAGCCGGACGAAAGACCATCGAGGCGCTGCGTGCCCGCTACAAAGATAAAGTCATAGACTGTTCAGGGCTTTATGCAGGCTGCAAAGACCTCAATGAACACCTGCAACTGAAAGTGCAGGAGAAAACGACGAATAACAAAACTGTAAAATTTAGGTTATGATTAAAAGTATCAATATTTCAAGATTAGGGCTTTCCCTTTTCATCGGGATAATAGCCTGTCTGCTCTCTTCCTGCGATAACGAGGTGGATATACAGCAGGCATATCCGTTCACCCTCGAAACGATGCCCGTACAAACGAAAATCGTGCGCGGGGAAACCGCCGAAATACGCTGCACGCTCCGCCGCGAGGGACGCTACGACGAGGCGCGGTACACGATCCGCTATTTCCAGCCCGACGGCAAAGGTACGCTCCGCATGGACGACGGCACGGTGTTCCTGCCCAACGACCGCTATCCGCTCGACCGCGAGGTGTTCCGACTCTACTATACCTCCGCATCGTCCGATCAGCAGACCATCGACATTTACGTCGAGGACAATTTCGGGCAGTGCGTGCAACTCACGTTCGACTTCAACAATGAAAACAAAGAAAAGGAGGAGGTGAGATACGGAGAGATGCAGATATTGATAAACTAAATACTGATAATTAAGTTTATTTTAATATTATTTTTTCAAAAACAAACAAGGTCAAGTTTCGACTACTTGACCCTGTTTCTTAATACCATAGAATGACATTACGGATAAGGTATTCAAAAATATATATGTACCGTTGTGGTATATGACGTTCTCCTAATTTAATATTTTCATCATATAACATTTGAAGAAATAGTATTTTCATTCTAATTGGCATAAAACCTATTCGTCCAGACAATATCCACATTTTATCTAAAATCTGAAATTCATCTTTTAGTCTTAGCCTTGCTCCTAAATTTACAAAATTCTGAATGGATTCTTTATACACATCAGGAGAAATACTATATTTTTCTTCATTACTATATCCTTTATTTATTGGAGCCTTTTTTATAAAGGGTTCTAATCCAAAAAATGTATAATCATCTGTTAAACTATCATTTTCAAACATACCACATACACAAAAATCACCTATTGACATTGTCAATACACTATCATGCTCATTATATTTACAATAAATATATCCTGCATTATCTTTACAAAAATTCTTGCAATGCAGTATTTTATATCTGAAATTAATATCTTTAAGAAGTGGTGCTAAATCTTTCCCTTCTTCTTTCAATTTGAAGTAGTTTTTAATATAAGAATGTAGCTTGTCTTCTATATCTTTCGGTAACTTAAATCCATAATCACCATATATAGACATCCTCCATATTACAGAGATCCAAAAGAAAATAGGAATATCGTAGTTTATTTGTTCGTTTCTTAATAGGTTTGCCGCGTATGGAGTTTCTAAATATCGAGATAGATTTATCTCACAGTTAGGACAAAAAATATAATCTTTTGCTACTGTATTTTTGGATAACTCATTCTCGATGCGCTCTTCTGTTAAATTTTCAGTATCAAATATTTGTTCAAGTTTCGTATCAGGTAATGCACCTGTATATATCTTTTCTTGAAAGGAACTAATAGTGAACATTAGTTCTTTACCTCTTCTGTAACTTCCATCATAACTGGAAACCATAGCCACTAAAAAACTCGGTATTATGTGAGAGTTTGTCTTAGTAGCTTTTTTATTATTGCATATTAAACAATTATCAATCATACCACAAATCTTATTATATTATTGCTTTGCAAAGATACTTGTTATTCTAATAAATTGATATATAAATATATTACAATTAAAAGTTAGCTATTTCGGTTCCAAACACCGCCGTTTGCTCCCTTTGAGTTCCACCGTTCTTTCGGGTTAGGCCGAAAAGAGGTTGTCGATGGGCATATAGCGTTCCAGCCACTCTTTCACACACTCCATGTTGTATTCGGAGGTGATAACCGTCATACGCTCGCCTGTCTGCGTGAAGCGCGTGCTTTCATAGCAGTCGATCCAATCTTTGAGCGAAGCGGCGCCCCATGCTTCCACGTCGTCGAAAAAGTTATTCAATGTGCGGATCGGTTCCGCGAATGTTACTATAAGTGTCCGGTAGTTTACGGTGCTTGTTTCCATAGTTGCTATATATTTTAATGATTAAAACCTTGTATAAAGTCCTGTTACGGAGGTGAAAATATCCTCCAACATATCGCAGTAAACGCCCTCGTAAACCGCTATGTCTTTCGTTTTGACGTCGAAATGTTTGCTGACTGTCATACGGTAAAAGCGCATCCGATAAGTGTCCGTAGCCTCGTCAAGCAGGATTTCCAGACGGTTGGCAGAGGTCTTGTTCCGTGAGAGGTTCATACGCAGGCCGTTCCCCAAATCCATAAAATCCCGGCTTCCTGTCATGGCGCAGAAACGCCTGCCGCCGATCTGCTGTAAAATTGTCTTTGCTATCATTGTCTGTTCTCTTTTTTTCGTTGTAACCATTCGTTTCTTTTCGTGCGGCACGCTTCCAATGTCGGAGCCGTGCAGGAGAATAATTCGCCGTCCGTGTGTCGGTAGTCGTATTGGCAAAGGCGCTTCTTCTTGCGGGCAGAAAGAGTGAGGGTAAAATACTCGTGGCGTTCTTCTCCTGTCGGACAAACCGATACGCCGTTTACATTCATTTCTGTTTTCATGGTGCTATTCGTTTGAGGGTTAAAACTCCGCTTTCAAAAACCGATACTCAAAATATTTTGTCCGGTCGCTGGCCTTGCGCTGGTGTACCCAAAGATGATGTGCGCCGAAACCGTACACGAAATAGTCGTCGAGCGGTATTTGGGCTTTCAGTCGTTCGATACCTTGCCGCAAACTGTTTTCGTCTTCGGCCAATAGGATGGTGTTTATCAGCCGGAAATATGCTTCCGTTGCTTCGTCGCAATAGGGACAAAAGAAATTTTCAATCGTTACGTTCATAATGCTTTGTAATTAGAGTGTTAATAACCAAAAGAGAAAACCGAAGAAAGCAACCGCAGAGAGCAGGAAAATGATGCACCCGAACAGAAAGCGGATGATGCCCAAGACAACCTCTTTGCAGAGCCATAAACCTATCGACCATGCCCAAAGGCTGCCGCCGAACATACTGCTGACAAACATCGCCAGAACTATCCAAAATGCTATTTTCAATACTGCTTTCATCTTTGACCTCCTTTTTTCGATTTGATGCGGATTTGAGAGCCGAGGGAGTGAGTTTCTTATCCTAATCTGCCGCTCGTTTATCCGACATTTTTTTTATGCGTCTTTCGGTCGCGTCGGTCGTTTCGTTTCAGGGGCTTTTCGGTGTAGAGGTTAGGACGTACAAGGTTTTGGCATAAAATACCTCGCAACCAGCGGGCGCAGGGAAGATTTTTTGCCAAACCTCAAGGCTCGACCTTGTACGTCCGTGAAGACCTCGTAAGCACCTTTGCACCTGAAGAACGAAATGACTGATGCGATTGGATGACTGCCTTTAATGGAGGTAAACGAATTATTAGGCAGATTCGAGAAAGTAAAAAATAGCGCCCCGCGCTATTCTGCAAGAAAAGGGATTGGGCTGCCAATCCTGAAAGTGCGCTTTGAGGAGCGCATAAAAAAAGCAGGTATTGACCTGCTTTGTAAATCTCTTCCAAAAAGAATATTTGGACGCTAACAAAAATGCGTCGATCTTTTGCTATATCGGATTTTTTAATGTACATTTGCATAGAGTTGTTTGAAGTAATGCAAAACGCAGCAATCCAAAGCAGTTGCACTTTTGCCTAATCATTACCTACCGTATTTTGAAGCCTGACTCTATGGCTTATCTTCAATAACTTATCTCAAATCTGCATTTTTTCAATAAAAATTTTTATCTTCGCGTTACGGTAAACCCATCGTACAATGAAATACAAGCGAATACTACTGAAACTGAGCGGCGAATCGCTGCAAGGTTCGCAGAAATACGGGCTCTCCCCCGAAGTACTCCAGTCCTACGCCGAACAGATCAGGGCGGCAGCGGCCACAGGCGTCCAGATCGGCATCGTCATCGGCGGCGGCAACATTTTCCGCGGCCTCACGGGCGCAAAGAAAGGCTTCGACCGCGTGAAAGGCGACCAGATGGGCATGCTCGCCACGATCATCAACTCACTGGCCCTGCAATCGGCCCTGGAGGACAACGACGTGAAAGCCAAAGTCCTGACCTCGATCCGCATGGAGCCCATCGGCGAATACTACTCCAAGGCGCGTGCCATCGAATACCTCGAGGCGGGGTATGTGGTCATCATCGGCGGAGGCACGTCGAACCCCTATTTCACGACCGACTCGGCTTCGGCGCTGCGCGGCATTGAAATCGAGGCGGACGTGATGCTGAAGGGCACCCGCGTGGACGGCATATACACGGCCGACCCCGAAAAAGACCCTGCGGCCGTCAAATTCGACGAAATAAGCTTCGAAGAGGTGCTCGACCGCCGGCTGAAAGTCATGGATCTCACGGCATTCACGCTCTGCCGCGAGAACGGACTGCAGATCATCGTCTTCGACATGGACACGCCGGGCAACCTCGGCAAGGTGCTTGCCGGGGAGAGGATCGGGACACTTGTAAAAAAATAAGGCTATGGCAACAAAAAAGAGCAACAAGCAGTTATGGATCATGCTGGCGCTGATCGCAGTGATCATCGCCGCAATCCTGTTACTGCCCTCGTGCGGCAGCCGCGGCGGCAAAGCCGCGGCGGATACCGAATCGACCACGCTGGTCAAGGCGGGCGACAAAGCCCCCGACTTCACCGTGGAGATGTTCGACGGCACAAAAACCTCCCTCGCAGAACTCAAAGGCAAAGTCGTGTTACTGAACTTTTGGGCCACCTGGTGCCCGCCCTGCCGGCAGGAACTGACCCGCGTGCAGAAGGACATCATCGACCGTTTCGCCGGCCGCAACTTCGTATTCCTGCCCATATCGCGCGGCGAAAAGCGGGAAGACGTGGCGGCGTTCCGCGAAAAGATGGGCTATACGTTCCCGATGGGCCTCGACCCCTCACAGGCCATTTACGACCGTTATGCCTCGAATTACATCCCGCGGAATTTCCTGATCGGCGCCGATGGTAAAGTCATGCTGGCAACCGTGGGCTACGACGCCGAAGAGTTCGACGAAATGATCAAAACCATCGAAAAAACACTCGAATAATATGGATACCAAGACGATTCTCAACGATGCCTCCGGCCGTATGCAGAAGGCCATCGACCACCTCGAAGAGGAACTTTTGAACGTGCGCGCAGGAAAAGCGTCGCCCAATGCCCTGAACGGCGTAATGGTCGATTATTTCGGCTCGCAGGTGCCCATATCGGGCGCCGCCAGCGTCACAGTACCCGACGCCAAGACGATCCTGATCCAGCCGTGGGACAAGAACATGCTGCGTGCGATCGAAAAGGCCATCATCGACTCGAACATCGGGCTGACGCCTTCGAACAACGGCGAGCAGATCCGCCTGTCGATCCCGCCCCTGACCGAGGAACGCCGCAGGGAGTTGGTGAAACAAATCCGCAACGAGGCAGAAACCGCCCGCATCAGCCTGCGCAATGCCCGCCGCGACGCAGTCGAGGCATTCAAAAAAGCCCAGAAAGAAGGTATGCCCGAGGACGAGTCGAAGGACGGCGAAACACAGGCCCAGAAATTGCTGGAGAAATTCACCAAGACCCTCGACGAGGCGCTCCAAAAGAAGGAGAAGGAGATCATGACGGTATAAATCCGTCCAGCACATAGTTAAAATCCGGCCAGCACAGTATGTTGGCCGGATTTTTTCATATCTTTGTCCGTTGTAACGATCCGCCTATGAAAAACATCCGCTTCGGGCTCTGCATCCCGGCATTCCTGTTCGCGCTGTTCTGCACGCAGCAGGCGTCCCCGCAGGGATATGTCAAGCTCAATGTCCCCTATGCTCTGGTGGGTGTGGTGAATCCCGCCGTGGAGTTCGCCATCTCGCCCAAATCGACCTTACAGACCGACATCGTCATCTCGCCATGGAAGTCGATCAACGAAAAGCACATGCTCTTCGCCATCTTCATGGGCGAATACCGCCGCTATTTCAAGGAGCATAACCGGGGCTGGTATCTGGGGGCAAACATCGGCATGATGGCCTTCGACATGTCGAAACCTTACATCGAAGGGTGGAAACTGAAATTCGAAGACCGTTACTGCAAAGGATACGGCATGATGATCGGCCTCTGCGTGGGTTATGAATACCAGTTCGGGAAACGCTGGCTGCTCGACGCTTTCCTGGGTTGGGCATGGATGGACAGCCATTACAACGGGTACAGTTTCGACGGCCAGGTCGACATGTACCCCCACCGCCCCGTACAACCCGAACACCCCGACCCGTTCAACGGCTCTTCGGAGTGGTATCCCAACAAGATCGGCGTCTCGATCGGGTATCGCATCTTCACGCCCCGCAACAAACAGCGGACAGCGGACGTGCGCTAAACAGCAGTTGCGGACTGCAGCAGGCAGCCATGCACGGAAAGTCCGCAACTCCGGAACCAAAGGGAGCAGCACTCCCGGAATGCGGGCAACCGGAAACAGCGGCCGGCCCGGAAACCTAAACCCGGGGTAAATTGCAGTGGGCCCTTCCGAGGCACACCCGCAACACGCCCGCCCGGCCAGGCGGCACCCGGAATCGCGGCAGGCAGCAACCCGCCCCGCGGGAAACAGCACCCGAGCCCTTCCGAGGATACGGAATCCCCCTCCCATCGCAGCATACGCAATGCCGCAAAATAAAGAACCCCGCACCTTCCGGCGCAGGGTTCTACCATTCAAAACTTTATTCAGAGATTATTTCACTTTCGGGCCTGCGGCTACGAGCTTCTTACCCTCTTCGTTACCCGTGAACTTCACGAAATTCTTCACGAAGCGGTTAGCGAGGTCTTCGGCCTTGACGTCCCAATCCTTGGCGTTCTTGTAGGTATCGCGCGGGTCGAGGATCTTGGGATCTACGCCCGGCAGCTCCGTCGGGATCGTGAAGTCGAAGATAGGCAGCGTCTTGGTCGGAGCCTTGTCGATCGAACCGTCGAGGATGGCGTCGATAATACCGCGCGTATCCTTGATCGAGATACGTTTGCCGGTACCGTTCCAGCCCGTGTTCACCAGGTATGCCTTGGCACCGGCCTTCTTCATCTTCTTCACCAGTTCCTCACCGTACTTGGTGGGGTGCAGCGAAAGGAATGCCGCGCCGAAGCAAGCCGAGAAAGTCGGGGTCGGCTCGGTGATACCGCGCTCGGTACCCGCCAGTTTGGCGGTGAAGCCCGACAGGAAATAGTATTTGGTCTGCTCGGCATTGAGGATCGAAACCGGGGGCAGCACGCCGAATGCGTCGGCCGAAAGGAAGATCACCTTCTTGGCAGCCGGGGCTTTCGATACGGGTTTCACGATATTCTCGATATGGAAGATCGGGTACGAAACGCGGGTGTTCTCGGTTACCGACTTGTCGGCATAGTCGATCTTGCCCTTCTTGTCCACCGTCACGTTCTCCAGCAGCGCGTTGCGGCGGATGGCGTTCCAGATGTCAGGCTCGTTCTCCTGCGAAAGGTTGATGACCTTGGCATAGCAGCCGCCCTCGAAGTTGAATACGCCGTCGTCGTCCCAGCCGTGCTCGTCGTCGCCGATCAACTGACGCTTCGGGTCGGTCGAAAGCGTGGTCTTGCCGGTGCCCGACAGGCCGAAGAAGATAGCGGTCTCGCCCTTGGCATTGGTGTTGGCCGAGCAGTGCATCGAAGCCATGCCCTTGAGCGGAAGCAGGTAGTTCATGTAGGAGAACATACCCTTCTTCATCTCGCCGCCGTACCAGGTGTTGAGGATAACCTGCATTTTCTCAGTGAGATTGAAAACGACGGCCGTCTCCGAGTTCAGGCCGAGTTTCTTATAGTTCTTGACCTTGGCCTTCGAAGCGTTGAGCACCACGAAATCGGGCTCGCCGTATTTCTCCAGTTCGGCGTCGGTCGGACGGATGAACATGTTCTTTACGAAATGGGCCTGCCATGCGACCTCCATGATGAAACGGATCTTGAGGCGCGAATTCTCATTGGCGCCGCAGAAAGTGTCCACGACATAGAGTTTCTTGCCCGACAGCTCCTGAGTAGCGAGTTTCTTCAGCTCCTTCCAGGCAGCCTTCGTAACAGGCTTGTTGTCGTTCTTATATTCATCGGAAGTCCACCAGATCGTATCCTTGGTGGTCTCGTCCATTACGAAGAACTTGTCCTTGGGCGAACGGCCGGTATAAACGCCGGTCATCACGTTCACGGCACCGGTCTCGGTCAGCTGGCCTTTTTCGAAACCGCGGAGCCCCTTCTTGGTCTCCTCGCGGAAAAGTTCGTCGTACGACGGATTGTACACGATCTCGGTCACACCCGTGATCCCATACTTTTTCAAATCCATTTTGTCCATAATAATTGTTATTTTAATAAAACATCAAATCCTTGATTAACCTAACGTCGAAAATCCGCAAGACCGGACTTTAACCGCACAAAGGTAGAAAAACTTTTACACTTGTGAAAAAACTAACAGTGAAAAAAGCAAAAAATATCCATTATTTTTCCCGATGCCTGTATATGATTCATTTATAAGCAGCTATCGTGTCCCCCAAAGCCGCAGGAAAGCCCGGCTCCATATCCTGCTGCAAACATACGGCCGCAATCCGCACCGGGGCTCCGCAGGATGGAATTCGAGGCGGACGCACAGGCCGCACTTCGGTCGAAATACCCATCGACGGCGCACGGCACTCCCGCCCGACGGAACGCCGCACGGACAAAAACAATGACGGGAGGGGCGCTTCCGGAGCAACCGCATCGAAATCAGGAAACCGGAGGTATTTTCCGTAAATCCGATCCGGCAGCCGGGCCCGACGCACGGGCACCGAAAAAACCGGGGCGGAAAGGGACGACATCCGGGAATTTTTCCTATCTTTGATTAATCAGCCCTTATACAAAACATCGTTATCATTATAATGCGCCCGATAAAAATACGCCACGACAGGATCTGCCTGAAACCGTTTTCGATCGAATGGGTAAACTACCATTGTTTCTCCATCCTGTTAATTATTTCCGGGATATTCTTCTCCTGTTATTTTGTCCGCGACCTCATTCAGGGATTTCGGGATCGGTATTGGCTGGCCGCGCTCCTGCTGTTCGGCGCGGGCTTTGCCCTCCATGTATTACAACGCAGGAAACTGAAGTTCAAGAGTATCCCGCTCTCCGGGCAACACGACGGACTGAAAGATCGGATACGGAAACTGCTGTCCGACGAGGGATGGAGGATCGAATACGACAATCAGCGTTATTTGCAGGCCGCAAACCGAAAGGGCATCCCCTACCTGGACTGCGACTTGCTGATCTTGAGCTGGAGAAGCGATGAAATCCGGTGGGCCCTGGTCTACGATCCGTGGTATAACATCGCAGGGGGAATATTTACGTTCAACAGATACGGACGGAAAACCGTAAAGGCGATAAAGGCACTCGCCGCCGAACCGGCGGAAACTCCTGCTCCCCGAAAACTCGGATAGGCCATGGCCGGACTCTATTTCCACATACCGTTCTGCAAACGCATCTGCGCCTACTGCGACTTCTACAAGAGCGCCCGGCTGGAGCAGATGGACGGCGTGACAGCCGCCATGCACCGCGAACTGGACGAACGGCAGGATTACCTGCGCGGCGAAGCGGTCACGACCCGCTATTTCGGCGGCGGCACGCCTTCGCTCTACGCACCCGCCGCGCTGAAAGGACTGCTGGATCATGCCGCGCTGCTGTTCGACTGCTCCGGCACCACGGAAACCACCCTCGAGGCCAACCCCGACGACCTGACGGAAAATTACCTCGACGGGCTGCGCGAAGCGGGCATAGACCGGCTGTCGATCGGCATCCAGTCGTTCGACGACGGGTGCCTGAAGCTGATGAACCGCCGCCATACGGCGGCACAGGCCATCGGTGCGGTGCGGGCGGCACAACGCGCCGGGTTCGGTAACATCACCGCCGACCTGATCTTCGGCATTCCCGGCTTCGGCGGGGATTCGCTGAAAAGATCGCTCGACGGAGTGCTGTCGCTCGGCGTACAGCACATTTCGGCATACCATTTGACCGTCGAACCCGATACGGCCTTCGGCCGCCTTGCGGCACGGGGCGAGTTCCGCGCCGTGGACGAAGAGGTCAGCGAGGAGGAGTTCCTCACGGTGCACGATACGCTTACGGCCGCCGGATTCGAGCATTACGAGGTTTCGAACTATGCCCTGCCGGGATTTCGAGCCCGTCACAACGCCTCCTACTGGCATGGGACGAAATACCTCGGCATCGGGCCCGCAGCCCACTCGTTCGACGGCGAAGAAAGGCACTGGAACGCCAGTTCAGTGGAAAAATACATAGCAGGCGCTCCCGCCGGGAAGGAAGTGCTGACCCGACGCGACCGCTTCAACGAATATGTCATGACGGCGCTCCGGACGGCCGAGGGGATCGATCTGGAAGAGGCCGCGGCACGTTTCGGAGCAAAACGGCTGGCGCGGATGCAGGAAGAGGCAGCGCCGTTCCTCCGTTCGGGTACGCTCCGCATAGCCCGGGGGCGGATGGCCCTCCCGCCGGAAAAATTCCTGGTTTCGGATGCCGTAATCGGGGCGCTTTTCGAAACATAACACGACATGCAACGATGTGAAACAGAAATGTTAAGTTATTATTAAATTTTTTTACTAATTAATCGGACAAGGTTGTTTTATATAAATATAAGTATTACCTTTGCAGCGGTTTTCAACCGATTCATCGAGTAAATTACAAACAAGCACGACAGATATGAGTAATGCAAAACTGACTCCCGACTACCTTTTCGAGGTGAGCTGGGAGGTCTGCAACAAGGTCGGCGGCATCCATACCGTCATCTCGACCAAAGCACAGACCGCAACCCGGAAATTCGCCGACCGCTATATCCTCATCGGGCCCGACCTCCAGCACGAGGGGGCGAACCCCGAATTCGAGGAAGACCCCAACATGCTGAAAGCATGGCGCCAGAGCGTATACAGCGACGGGCTCCGGATCCGCGTGGGGCACTGGAAGATCAAGGGCGAGCCGACGGTGATCCTGGTGGACTTCACTTCGCTGATCCCCCGCAAGGACGAAATACTCAAGAAACTCTGGGAGACGTACCACGTGGATTCGCTCTCGGGACAGTGGGATTACATCGAACCCGTGCTCTTCGGCTATGCCGCGGGCATGGTCATCGCCTCGTATGTCGACAATTTCTGCAATGCGACGGACAAGATCGCCGCGCATTTCCACGAGTGGATGACTGCTGCAGGCGGACTCCACCTGCGCAAACACGCCCCCTATGTGGCCACGCTCTTCACGACGCACGCCACGGTCATGGGGCGCTGCATCGCCGGTAACGGCCTGCCGCTCTACAACGACCTGGCCAAGTTCAATGCCGACGAACTGGCACGGCGGTTCAACGTAGTGGCCAAACACTCGATCGAGAAGATGGCCGCCACGTACCACGACGCCTTCCTCACGGTCAGCGACATCACGGCCAACGAATGCAAATACCTGCTGGGACGCGAACCGGACGGCATCACGCCCAACGGGTTCGAAAACGACTTCGTATGGACGGGCGAGGAGTACGACGCCAAGCGTGCCGAAGCCCGCACGGCAATGATCTCGGTGGCCGAGGCCTGCCTCGGGCACAAGTTCCGGAAGGAGCCGCTGATCGTCGGCACCAGCGGCCGCTACGAATTCCGCAACAAGGGCCTCGACGTATTCATCGAATCGCTCAAGAAATTGGCCGCTTCCGACCGCCTCAAACGCGAGGTTCTGGCCTACATCACCGTTCCGGCCGGCAACCGCGGCCCGCGCGCGGACTTGCAGGCGCACCTGGCCGACCCGGCCAGCCCGATCGACGGCGGACAATACAAGTATTCGACCCACTACCTCGAATACCAGAACAGCGACCCGATCGTGAACGCCCTGAACGGCAGCATCCTCACGACCGACGATTCGAAGGTGAAGGTGATCTTCGTGCCGACCTACCTGAACAAGGCCGACGGCATCTTCAACAAGGATTACTACGAACTGCTCGTCGGTATGGACATCACGGTCTTCCCTTCCTACTACGAACCGTGGGGCTATACGCCGCTCGAATCGGTGGCATTCTCGGTGCCGACCATCACGACGACCCTCGCAGGGTTCGGGCTGTGGGTCGACAAGCATCGCGAGCACCTGGGCGTGGAGGTCATCCGCCGCGACGACTACAACGACAAGGAGGTCGAGGAGAAGATCGCCGACTCGCTGCTGCGCTTCAGCGCGCTGGACGAGAAGCATGTTTCCGAGATGCGCGTTTCGGCCTACGAGATATCTGAAACAGCGCTTTGGGAGCACCTTTTCGCCGCCTACGAACAGGCCTATTCCGAGGCTGTCGAAAGTTCGGTGATCCGCACCAACCGTGCGGTGCTCGACGAAGGCAACGCCCGCAACGAGCAGATCAACTTCGTGCGCCAGCAGCTCTTCGCCGAGAAACCCAACTGGAACCGCATGATGGTCGACAAGACCCTGCCCAAGCGCCTGCATGCCCTGGAAGAGCTTTCGCGCAACCTCTGGTGGTGCTGGAACCCCGGGCCCCGCGACCTGTTCGAAGGCATCGACCCGGCACTCTGGGCCGAATGCGAGCGCAACCCGATCGCTTTCCTCGACAAACTGAGCGTGGAACGCATGAAGGGGCTCGAACGCGACGAGGCTTTCCTCGGGCAGCTCGACGCCGTATATGCGCAGTTCCGCGACTATATGAACGAAAAGCCCGACCCGAAGATCCCCACGATTTCGTACTTTTCGATGGAATACGGCCTGCACTCGTCGCTCAAGATCTACTCGGGCGGCCTGGGCATACTCGCGGGCGACTACCTCAAGGAGGCCTCGGACAAGAACGTCCCGATGGCAGCCGTGGGCCTGCTTTACCGGTACGGTTACTTCACGCAGCGTCTTTCGGCACAGGGGGCGCAGGAGGCGACCTACGAGGCACAGAATTTCTATAAACTCCCGATCTCGCCCGTGCGTGACGAGGCCGGCAACTGGCTGACCATCACCATCGCCTTCCCGGGGCGTACGCTTTCGGCGCGCGTCTGGAAATGCCAGGTCGGCCGCACGGATCTCTACCTGCTCGACACGGATTTCGAGGCCAACCTCGAGGAAGACCGCCAGATCACCCACTACCTCTACGGCGGCGACTGGGAGAACCGCCTCAAGCAGGAAATCCTGCTCGGTATCGGCGGTATCCGCGCACTGCGCGCATTGGGCATCAAGCACGATGTGTTCCATTGCAACGAAGGACATGCCGCGTTCATCGGCATCGAGCGCATCCGCGACCTGGTGAACCACAAGAAGCTCTCCTTCTCGGAGGCGCTGGAGGTGATCCGCTCCTCGTCGCTCTTCACGACGCATACCCCCGTGCCCGCCGGGCACGACGCCTTCCCCGAGTCGATGATCCGCCAGTACATGTCGCACTACCCCGACGTGCTGGGCATCACCTGGGAGCAGTACATCAACCTGGGCAAGACCAACCCCAACGACCCCAATGAAAAGTTCTCGATGTCGGTGCTGGCCTGCAACCTCTCGCAGGAGGTCAACGGGGTGTCGTGGCTCCACGGCGAGGTGTCGAAGGAGATCCTGGGCAACATGTGGCCGGGTTACTTCAAGAACGAACTCCACATCGGCTATGTCACAAACGGCGTGCATTTCCCGACATGGATCGCGACCAGCCTGCGCCGCCTCTACGCCCGCTATTTCGCCGACGGATTCGAGGGGCACGCCTACGACATCCCGGCATGGCAGAAAGTCCACAACATCCCCGACGGGGAACTGTGGGCCGAGCGCATGCACCTCAAGAACAAGCTCATCAAGCACATCCGCAAGCGTTACAGCGACCCCAGCCAGGTGCGGCTCGACTCGCCGCGCCAGATGCTGCAGGTCATCGAGGGCATCAAGCCCGACGTGCTGACCATCGGTTTCGCACGCCGCTTCGCAACCTATAAGCGCGCCTACCTGCTCTTCACGAACCTCGACCGGCTCTCGGCCATCGTGAACAACAAGGAGCGCCCCGTGCAGTTCATCTTCGCCGGCAAGGCCCACCCCAACGACAAGCCGGGGCAAGACCTCATCAAACGTATCGTCGAAGTGGCCGCCATGCCGCAGTTCGTGGGCAAGATCCTCTTCCTGCAGAATTACGACATGGAGCTGGCACGCCGCATGGTGCAGGGCGTCGACGTATGGCTCAACACCCCGACCCGTCCGCTCGAAGCTTCGGGGACGTCGGGCGAGAAGTGCGTCATGAACGGCGTGCTGCAATTCTCGGTGCTCGACGGATGGTGGGTCGAAGGCTACAAGGAGGGCGCCGGATGGATGCTGCCCATGGAGCGCACCTTCGCCGACCAGCACTATCAGGATGAGCTCGACGCCGAAATGATCTACAACACCATCGAGGAGCAGATCGTCCCGAAATACTACGACCGCGACAAGGACGGCATACCCCACGCATGGGTGGAGTCGGTCAAGAAATGCGTCGCCGACATCGCATCGAATTTCACGACCAACCGCATGCTCAACGACTACGAGGAGCGGTTCTACAACAAGCTCGCGGCACGCAAGCACCGGATCGTCGAAGGCGGCTACAAGCTGGCCCGCGAGATCGCGGCATGGAAACGCAAGGTCTCGTCGGTATGGGATCAGATCCGTGTGATCGACGTACAGCGTGTGAAAATCGACAACAAGGCGATCTTCGTAGGCGAAAAGTACCATTTCGAAGTGACCGTGGACATCGTCAGCCTGCGTCCCGAGGACATCGGCGTGGAGATGGTCATCGCACAGCAGATCGTCGGCGGGCAGAATGCCAACGTGATGCGCACGATCGGACTCAAGCACACCAAGACCGAAGGCAGCCGCGTTACCTACGCACTGGATTATACGCCCGACGAAGCCGGCACGTTCGACGTGGCGCTGCGTATTTTCCCGGAGAACCCGCACCTGCCCCATCGCATGGATTTTGCATTGGTAAAATGGGCTTAGCGAATTTGGGCCTAATAATGTAAAAAAGATATGAATTTTCGGAAATGCGATTGTCTTTTCATGAAAATTCAGCTATCTTTATAGAACGAACCGTATTTTTTTGAAGGACATGTCAGCACTTACTTTCGACAAAAGCGAATTGGGCAACCTGGAGTATTCGCTCCAGCGCGAAATGCTCTCCACAGACCGTATCGGCGGATATATGAGCACGACTATCGTCTGCTGCAACACCCGCCGCTACCACGGCCTGATGGTAGCGCCCATCGACGACAGCGACAGGACGTATGTCCTGCTCTCGTCGCTCGACGAAACCATCGTCCAGCACGACCAGACATTCAACCTGGCCCTGCACCGCTTCAAGGGGGTATACGAGCCGCGCGGACACAAGTATATCACCGATTTCAAATATACGCCGACCCCCACGATCACCTACCGCGTGGGCGGCGTGATCCTGCGGAAGGAGATGCTGTGGATACACAAGCGCACGCAGCTGATGATCCGCTATACGCTCGTCGATGCGCACTCGGAAACGTACCTGCGGCTGCGGCCCTTCCTTGCCTTTCGCGACAAACATGCGCTGACGCATGCCAACATGGATGCCGACGGGCACTCCTACCCGGCGGTCAACGGCGTGAAATGCCGCCTCTACGGGTCGTTCCCGTGGCTATACCTGCAAACCAGCAAACCCGGCGCGGAGTTCGTGCCCGCACCCGACTGGTACTACGGATTCGAATACCAGCAGGATTTGGCGCGCGGTTACGACGGTTACGAAGACCTGCTCACGACGGGCTATTTCGAAACGGAACTCAAGAAGGGCGAAAGCATCATCTTCTCGGCTTCGCTCGACGAAATGGGTTCGGTCAAGACCATCGAAGAGGTATTCGCCGCATCCATCGCCCGGCGCACGCACAAGATCGACTTCATCAGCTGCCTGGAGCATTCGGCGCGGCAATTCGTCATCCGGCGTCCCGGCGACCGCACCGAAGTGGTGTCGGGCTATCCGTGGCACGGGGTTTCGGGCCGCCAGACCTTCGTATCGCTCCCGGGCATCACGCTCGAACAGGGGCATAAGGAGGACTGTATCGACGCCCTCGACACGCTGGTGCGCGAAATGCGCGACGGCATGTTCACGGGCAACGCCTCGGCGGCCGTCGCGGCAGATGCCCCGCTGTGGTTCTTCTGGACGCTCCAGCAACTCGAACGGGAAGTGGGCGGCAAGCAGATATGGAAAGCCTACGGCCCGGCCATGAAAGATATTCTGGAGAGCTACCGCCGGGGAGTCGGTGGCCGCGTCGCGCTGCATGACAACGGACTGGTGTGGGCCGCTGCGGACGACATCCCGATGACGTGGATGAATGCCGTGATCGACGGCCGCCCCGTCACTCCGCGCAACGGTTACCAGGTAGAGGTGAACGCCTTGTGGTACAACGCCGTATGTTATGCGCTCGAACTGGCCGGCAAACACGCAGACAAAGCCTTCGTCAAAGCCTGGGAGTCGCTCCCGGCACGCACGCAGGCGTCGTTCGTCGAACTGTTCCGCCTGCCGGAAGGTTATCTGGCCGATTTCGTAGGGACGGACGGGCCCGACAAATCGACGCGCCCCAACATGATCGTCGCCTGCGGGCTGAATTACAAGATGCTCGACGAGGAGTTGCAGCTGGAGGTGATCCGCACCGTGCGCCAGCACCTGCTCACCCCCAAGGGGCTGCGGACACTCTCGCCCCGCAACCTGCTCTACAAAGGTTCGCTGGAGGGAGGATCGCCCGCAGAACGCGATTTCGCGGGCAAGAACGGTTCGGCATGGCCCTGGCTGCTGCAATTCTACGTCAAGGCATGTTTCGATATCGACAGGGATGTATTCCTGCCGCAGGCCCGGGAGATACTCGCCAATTTCGACGAGGACATCCAGAGCTACGGCATCGGGTCGATTTGCGAGCTCTACGATGCCGACCCGCCCTATGCATCGCGCGGGGCTATCTCGCAGGCGTGGAGCGTCGGGGCCGTGCTCAATATCCACAGCATGATCCGCGAGCGCACGCAGGAGGAGGCCCGGGAAAGCAAAACCGCGAAGGCGGCGAAAAGCACCGCCAGGAAAACCGCGGCAAAGACGGCCGTCGCAAAAGAGGCCGCAGAAAAGAAACCCGCAGCGAAAAAGAGTGCGGAGAAGAAACCGACAGGAAAAAAGCCGGCTGCGACAAAGGCCGCGACAAAAAAGATAAAGGCTGGGAAATAACAAGTTGTGAGGGGAGGAAAATCCTGCCAAGGCGGGATTCCGGGGCGTCCGGACTTGCAACCGCGGCTTGTGGCCGTGAGCCGGGACGTTCCTGTGAGAGGATAGGTAAAAATTGCAAAACAAGGATATAGTTATGAGAGTTTTAATGTTCGGTTGGGAGTTCCCGCCCCACATCGCGGGTGGTTTGGGAACGGCATGTTACGGAATGACCCGCGGGCTGGCACGCAACGATGTCGACGTAACATTCGTAGTACCCCACGCCTACGGCGACGAGGATCAGCGTTTCACGCACGTCCTGAATGCCAGTGACGTGGAGGCGCTTTACGGATCCACGGGAAGCGGCGCGGACGACATTCTCGAGAAGATGTCGTTCATCCACATCGACTCGAACATGGTACCTTATATCTCCCCCGAAGAGTATGAACAGTACCAGGAGCGCTACGTCAAATCCGGACAGAAAGTCTGGTCGACGACCGATGCCTGGAAACAACGCTATACCTTCTCGGGCAAGTACGGCGCCAACCTTATGGAGGAGGTCGCCCGCTATGCCGTGGTCGCAGCACAGGTGGCCAAAGACCTCGAAGGGCAGTTCGACGTGATCCACGCCCACGACTGGCTCACCTACTACGCCGGTATCGCCGCCAAGCGCGTATCGGGCAAGCCGCTGGTCGTGCATATGCACGCCACGGAATACGACCGCAGCGGCGAGAACGTCAATACGCAGGTCTACGCCATCGAACGCGCAGGCATGCACGCCGCAGACCGGGTGATCGCCGTTTCGAACCTCACGCGCAACATCGTCATCAACCGCTACGGCGTCCCGGCCGACAAGGTCGTGACGGTACACAATGCCGTGCGGTTCGCCGGAGGCCACTGCAAAATGCCCGAACGGGGCGTGGACGACAAGATCGTCACGTTCCTGGGGCGTATCACCTACCAGAAAGGCCCCGACTATTTCGTCGAGGCCGCGGCCAAGGTGCTGAAGAAAGTCCCCAACGTACGTTTCGTAATGGCCGGCTCGGGCGACATGATGAACCACGTCATCCGCCGCGTGGCGCGGCTGGGCATTGCCGACAGGTTCCACTTCACCGGATTCCTGCGCGGCGAGGATGTACACAAGATGTTCCAGCTGTCGGATGTATACGTCATGCCGTCGGTCTCGGAGCCGTTCGGCATATCGCCCCTCGAGGCAATGCGTTCGAACGTCCCGGTGATCATCTCCAAGCAGAGCGGCGTGGCCGAAGTGCTCGACTATGCCGTGAAGGTCGACTATTGGGATGTCGATGCCCTGGCCGATGCCATCTACGGGCTGATCCAGTACCCGGCGCTTGCGGGGATGTTCGCCTCGAAAGGCCTGGAAGAGGTCACAAACCTGAAATGGAACGATGCCGCAGCCAAAATCAAAACCGTATACGAAGCGGTGATCGAAGAGAATAAAAAACAATAAAATAGCTACCCTATGAAAACCGTCTGCTTATATTTTCAGGTACACCAGCCCTGGCGACTGAAGAAGTACCGCTTCTTCAACATGGGCAAGGATCACAACTATCTGGACGACCTGCTGAACCGCTCCATCATGCAGAAAGTCGCCCGGCAATGCTACCTGCCGATGAACGCCCTGTTGCTGAAGCTCATCCGGGAAAACAAGGGTAAGTTCCGCTGCTCGTTCTCGATCACGGGCATCGCTATCGAACAGTTCCGTGCCTATGCACCCGAAGTCCTCGAATCGTTCAAGGAACTGGCCGCCACGGGCTGCGTGGAATTCCTTGCCGAAACCTACTCCCACTCGTTGGCATCGCTGGCGTCGAAGGAGGATTTCACCGAACAGGTAAAGCTCCACACGGCGCTCATAAAAAAGGAATTCGGGGTGAAACCGACCGCCTTCCGCAATACGGAGCTGATCTACTCCGACGACATCGGCGCCGCCGTGGCCGAAATGGGCTTCCGTACGATGCTGGCTGAAGGCGCCAAACACGTGCTGGGCTGGAAATCGCCCAACTATGTATACGCCAACGCTGTCAACCAGAAGCTGCGCCTGCTGCTGCGCAACTACAAGCTCTCGGACGACATCGCCTTCCGCTTCTCGAACCGCAACTGGGACGAATGGCCGCTGACGGCAGACAAATATGTGAAATGGCTCGCTTCGGACGAGACCCCGGGCGAAGTCATCAACCTCTTCATGGACTACGAAACCTTCGGCGAACACCAGACCGCCGACACGGGAATCTTCGAGTTCATGCGTGCGCTGCCGAAGGCGATCCTCGCCAAGAAAAACGGACTGGAATTCGCGACCGTCACCGAAGCCGCCAAGAAATACCAGCCCGTAGCGGTGCTCCACTGTCCGCACGTGATGTCATGGGCCGATGAGGAGCGCGACGTGACGGCATGGCTCGGCAACGAGTTGCAGAACGAAGCGTTCTCGAAGCTCTACGCCCAGAAGGAGAAGATCGCAGCGCTGAAAAACCCCGATTTCGACTATGTGTGGAGTTTCATGCAGACCTCCGACCACTTCTATTACATGGCTACCAAATGGCTCTCGGACGGTGACGTACACTCCTATTTCAACCCCTACGATTCGGCCTACGACGCTTTCATCAACTACATGAATGTCCTCTCGGATTTCATCATCGAACTGGACAAGGCTGTGGCGGCAAAGGCCGCAAAGGCGAAATAACGGGCGAAAGAAAAATTTACGACACACTAACCGAATAGCAAAGCAGCCGGGATCCGCGGATCCCGGCTGCTTTTCGTCCATCATCCCCGACCGGCCAACAGCCCGAAATAGACAGGAATATCCGCCGCTGCCCGATACAACGACGGATACTTCATAAATACCAGGGCACTCCGCGCCCGCAGCCCTGCGATCGCCCGAAAGCCGCAATCCGCGCGAGAACCGCGAACCACACGAGAAACGGGAACCGCACAAAAGCCCCCCCCCGAAAAAACCGGGCTCCAGGATAACGAACCCACAATGCGGATCGAGAGAACGCAGGGAAACTTCCGGGCATAAAAAAAGCGGCAGACCGCGCCTCTTCGGTCTGCCGCAGGCAGGAGTTTTACTTGAAAGTGGGAGTTGTTGTTACCAAAAAAATTTGGGATGTGCGACCCCTGCCTTAGGGAGTATTTCCCGGGTTCCCGGCGCTGCTGCGAGGCAGCGCCGGATTCCGCGGAAAGGATCAGAATTAGTTAGCAGGCTCTTCAGGGTGCAGTTCGATCGTCACGTTGGCGGTCATCGTGCCCCACTTGTGGCTAACGGTAACCGGAATGAAAAGCTTCACGGTCTTCTCGACCTTCACGCCGTTGATGTTCTTGAAGACGAGCTTCGAGCCATCCTTGGTGATGCAGTTCACACCGAAACGGTCTTCTGCCTTGATCGTGGCGGTCTGTGCCGTGATCGTCCCATCCACTACGTAGTTGCCGCTGGCATCTTTCTTCAGGTTGGTCTTGGCATTGGCCAGATCCCATGCGGGGGCATTCACTGCATAGTAAACATAGAGGTCGGCAGCGTATTTCTCCTTCTCGTCCGTACCGGTCGTCACCTCAGCTACGATGTAGTCCTTGAAGTCGGTCATCGTGAAGGCCTTCGAGCAGTCAACCTCGGAACCGCTGATGATCTGGTCTACGAAGTAGGCGTCGGTCAGCTCGGTGTTGATCTTCAGAGGCTCGACGAAGTATACGTTGAAGTCTGTCAGTTCGATGTGGTTATAGGGGTTGATTGCAGCCCATACCTTGAGCGTAGCCTGCTGTTTCAGGATCCCGATACCGGCTTCGTTGTTGAGTACCTGTACGGTGATGTCGGCAGCAGCGGCGGCATTGACAGCACCCGGGTTCGTGGTTTCCGGAGCATACCAGTTGTCACCCATACCGTTGTAGTTGAGCTTGACAGCATCCATAGCACCTTTCTGCAGCGTGTAACCCGTCGCGTCGGCTTCACCGGCAGGTTCGGTCGTCAGCGCAGGTGCATAACCAGTGGCCGGCTGTGTCTTGGCGAACTGGATATCCCATTTGCCGCAGGGCAGCAGGTTCTTGACAGGCTTGCTGTCGGCAAACAGACGGTCGAGTTCATAGCGGTATGCGCAGGTCGAATATGCGCCGGGCGTGTTGTACTGGATCGGGTAAACATAGGCCAGCGTGTAATCGGAGTGCCAGAACGAAGAGTCGTAACCGTAGATCTCAGGCAGCGTCGGCTTCTTAATGTTCACAACGAACGAGAAGGTCAGTTTGCCCTGGTATACGTTCTGTGCGGGGATCGTCACATTGACAACCTTCTTCACCTCCTTGCCAGCAATCAGGTCGGCGATCACGTTGCCGATCTGCTCGGGCGTCAGCGTCCAGGTGAAGGCGGCAGCGGACTCAGCGGCAGCAGCATCGAAGTTGTAAACCAGCTCGACACCGTCACCAGCAGCCTGCGCCACGGTACCTACAGTATGGTCGGTAGCGGCGATTTCGGGAGCAGCATAGGTTGCGATGAACTCAGCCTGCGACAGACCGTTCTCACCGAGCTTGCCGAGTACCTTGGTAACCATCTCTTCCCAAGTGAACGAACCCTTGAAGGCATCGCAAGTCAACGTGTAGTCGAACGTCTTGAGAACCTTCAGGTCAACCGGAGCGATCTTCTCCTTCAGCCACTGTACCTTGAAGTAACGAACGTCAACGACGGCGTTCTTGTTGTTCACGTCAACCAGCTCGACACGTACGATCGGCGTCTTGTCGATGGCAGCCTGGTTGTTGGTCGTGCCGTCGGGCAGTTTCGAGGTCAGCGTCCACGCACCGTCCGTATTGGCTACGCTGGCGAATTTCTGCTGGTCGGTATCGTTGTCACCTACCTTGTAAGGCTTGGTCGGCAGTACGAAGCGGAACTCGAGGCCGGCAGCCTTGAGCGCTTCCTTGGTGATCTCTTTGGCTTCATCATCGTCGATATAGCAACCGGTAACCATCGACAGCAGGTCGATCGGCTTGTTGTATGCTTCGGTGAACGAAGGATCGGCAGCCTGTGCAGCCTCATAATCAGCCGAGAAGTGATAGTGATCCGCTGCTTCATCGCACTCGAATTCACCGTCCTCGCTCTTGTCCGAGTTCAGGTCGATCAGGGCGGCGATTTTCGGCTCGATGGCCGTTTCGGTCAGCGCAACATAGTCCGAATATACGGCAGTGCCTACTTCGCCTTCGCCGAGATATTTGTCTGCGAGAGGTACTTTCAGGGCAGCCGTGTAGATGTGCTTTGCATCCAGCGTAAGGGCGGTACCTGCCGTCTTCTTCACGTCCACGGTCAGCACACCGCCTGCGATATCCCACGAAGCGACGTTCAGCAGTTGCTCGTTGACGGCAGCGCGCGTACGAACCTCAGCCTTCTCGAATACGAAGCTGGGATCCTTGATGTCCTCTTTGGTAACGACCGAGGGACTTACGTTGTAACGTACCGAAGTAGCCGAAGCAGCAGTCGTCGAAGTCATCGTACCCTGTGCCACGGTCTCTGTCGATGCGGTCGAGGTTACTTTCCATGCCTCGTACGACAGCGATTTCAGCTCGATGGTTTCGATGCCGTTGACATACAGGTCGGGAATCAGCAACACACTGGTCAGACGACCGGAGATCATAGCCTGCAGGTCTGCGACAGCGTCGCTGACAGCCTCGGCAATAGCCTTGTTGATGAAACCGTCCTCTTTCGTAATGGCATCCTCGAGGTATTGCTTGATCTTGGTGTCGTAGTCGTTGATCGCCTGGGTCAGCTTGGTCTCGTTGACGAGGTTGGCCGAAGCGACGGCAGCGTCGAACGAAGTCTTGAATGCATCCTTGCAAGCGTCGCCGGCAGCTGTGATAGCTGCGTCCTTTGCTGCGTTGATGGCATCCTGAATAGCCTTCTCCGTCGTGAATTTACCAAGATTGTTCGTAACAGCCGCTACGGCGTCACCCACATATTTGGTAGTTGCATACGAAGAGAGCGTCGTGTTCAGATAGCTCTTCGTAACATAATTGTCCGAAAGATCCTTTTCGATGGCGTCGATGTCCTTCTGGAGTTGATCCTGTGCCTTTTCCAGAGCCTCGATATCCTTGGCATTGGCGTCTGCGTCACTCTTGAGTTCGTCGATCCGTTTTCCGAGAGCTTCATCGGCGCTCTTCAGGTTGTCGACTGCAGTCTGCAACGAACCGAGCTGCGACTCCAGAGTTGCAATTTTACCGGTGGTCAACTCGTCGAGGCGATCGTTGATTTTGTCGATGTCGTCGTCGTAGTCCTTACAACCGACACCGGCTAACATTGTTCCCGTGAGGAACAGTAGGGAGAATTATTTTGGCCTTATTTATCAATCGGTTAAGGACGGTAAAAAGCAGTCGGTTGACACGACGGTTTACAATCCGCCGGTGTTGGTTTCGAGCTGATCCGGCCGGGGGATTTGCCAGATGCGCTTGTTGGCGCTGATGATTTTGTCGGTGTCGAACTCCTTGAGGTAGGTTTCGATCTCCGCGGGGTTGCGTCCCATGTTCTGGGCGATCAGGGGCAGGGGAACGTCAGCATGATAGAGCCGGGACGCATAGGTATGGCGGGCCGCATAGAAGGTGACTTTCCGCGTGAGGCCGATGCGCCTGGCGACCCGTTGCAGACTTCGGTTTATCACGTTATTCGCATAGGTGATCCGTTCGAACTGGTGTTCGGGGTCTTCGTCGAAGTAGATCGGGAAGACAAAATCGTTGCCCCGCACCTTTCCCGACCGTACGAACGCGGCCATGTAGGGCCATGCCACCGACCGCTCGACCAGCACCCGCGTCGGGTGTTGCGTCTTGGCGCGGACGAGGTTGATCTCGTAGAACGTGGCCGTCGCCTTGTGCGCTTCGGCATATCGCAGGCCGTATGCCGTACGATCTCGGTCGTATTTCTCCTTGTCAGGAATTTCGATGCAGACCAGATCCTTCCACTTCAGCCGGGCGAGGTCGACCAGGGCGAGCCCCTGGAAGATATAGGAACAGATAAACAGGGCGAGCGAAAACTGTTCGGCGTCGATCGCAGCCTGCCTGACGGTGCCGTCCGCCCCATACCGCCGGCTGCGCCAGTAGCACCGCCGCATTGCCTTTGCATCAGGCTTCCGGCCCGTCTTATAATAATAGGTGTCGAGGTAGTAACGTACGATCGCTTCCAGCTCCCCGGTTTCCAGCGCCCGTTTGGCCGTTCTGACATCGAGCCTCCGGCTGAGGCGGAACCCGTGGAACGGGCTTACGACCAGCTGGCCGCTTTGGCAGGCGTAATTCATCAGCGCCTTGAATGCGCTGAAGAAGCGTTTGATGCTCGTATCGGCGTAGCGCGTATGGAGGTGCTGTTCGAAATCCTGCAGCCAGGCCTTATCCACGTCGAACAACTCGACCGTCCGGTTCTGGGAATACCGTCCGACAATGTGCCGCAGCGTCTGGTAACCGGCCGCCGTATTGTGTTTCTGCATGGTATCCCTGAAATAGGCGATGCGTTCTTCGAACAGGTCGTCCAGCGTTTTGCGCGACGGCGGTTTCCGCCCCGAAGCCTCGAGCAGGCTCTGCACCGAATAGGCCATGCCCTGCCGTTCGTAATCCAGCACCTTGTTTTTCAGGCGCGTCAGTTCCGATTCGATAAGGGCGTTCATATTCACCGAGAGGGGATGGCGGCCGCGCACCTCCTGTTTGGCGGCATTCCAGAGCCGTGCCGGGCAGGAAAGCCCCGTGCTTTTGTATTTGCGCCGTCCGTTATAACAGACCCGGATCATGACGGGGTGTTCGCCGTTGGCAAGGGTTTTCGAAGTATACAGGAGTGCGGTAACGGTGGCCTTTGCGGTTTTCATTTTTCCGGTTTACGCTATGGTTTACAAATAAGGGTCGGGAAAAGACCTGTCGTCCCGGTGACATACGTCCTATACGGCTGGTGTGCAACAATAAGTCCCACCCGATGCCCCGCCGGGAAAAGGCACAATAAAAATCCCTCTCCGGGAGAGGGATTCATCCTGTGGCGGCAGGCCGCATCAGCCTTTGCGCTTGTAGCGCGAGGGGCTCGTGCCGGTATGCTGCTTGAAGTATTTGCCGAAAAACGACTGGGTCGAGAAATTGAGGTGGTAAGCGATTTCCTGAATACTCATTCCCGAGTATTTCAGCAGCGCTTTGGCCTCGAGGATCACCGACTCGTCGATCCAGCGCGCAGCGGTCTTGCCGCTGACCTCCTTGACGACCGACGACAGGTATTTCGGTGTGATATTCAACTGTTTGGCATAAAAACTTACGTTGCGTTCCCGCTTGTTATACTGTTGCAACAGGGACATGAATTCGTCGAAGAGGACTTCGCAGCGCCCCTGTTTGATTTCGCCGGGCTGCTCGCGCTGGTTGATCTCGGTGATGATGTAGAAGGCCGTGGTGAAAAGCGTGCGGATGATCTCGTGGCGGTAACGCTCCTTGTCGCTGCGCAGCATGGTTT
>ERZ1027033.20-NODE-20-length-126822-cov-8.172127_pt1 | contig 126822 bp, 81 predicted proteins | sample MGYA00519444_ERZ1027033 | MGnify/ENA primary metagenome ERZ1027033 (study PRJEB26926, sample SAMN06164887) | human gut metagenome | biome: ENVO:00009003; feature: ENVO:2100002; material: ENVO:00002003 | host: Homo sapiens | place: USA | collected 2012 ...
CGAAAACCTTTATATCGAGCGCATAACTCAAGCAAAAGCTTCTCGCACAGCTTTGGGCTATGACAACTGTTATCGCGCGATCTTTGCCGAAGCGGACAACCTGCCTGCGCTGATAGTTGACAAATACGACGATTATCTGGTGTGCCAGTTTTTATCTCTTGGTATCGACAAACAAAAGGACACAATCGTTGACAGCCTTGTCAAAGTATTTGCCCCCAAAGGTATATACGAACGCAGCGACGTTGCCGTCCGCCAAAAAGAAGGACTTGAAGAGCGCACGGGCGTTTTGTACGGCGAAGTTCCCGACAAAATCGTCGCAGACGAAAACGGACTGAAAATGTACGTCGACGTGAAAAACGGACAAAAAACGGGATATTTTCTCGACCAAAAAGAAAACAGATTTGCCGCGCGCAGATACGCAAAAGGCAGAGTTTTGGACTGTTTTTGCAACAGCGGCGGTTTTTCAGTCAACTGCGCACTGTCGGCAGACGAAGTCGTTGCTTGCGACATCTCGAAAACCGCACTTTCAAACGTCGAAGAAAACGCCTCTCTGAACGGTTTTACAAACATAAAAACCAAGTGCGCCGATGTTTTCGACGCATTGCGAGAGTACAAAAACAACGGCGAAAAATTCGACCTCGTTATTCTCGATCCTCCCGCATTCTGCAAGAGCGCAAGCGAAGTCAAGGACGCATACAGAGGCTACAAAGACATCAATGTGCTGGGCATGAAACTTGTAAAAAGCGGCGGATACCTCATATCGTCGTCTTGCTCGCACTATATGACTTTTCCACTTTTTGAAAAAATGCTTGTGGAAAGCGCAAAAGAAAGCGGCAAAATCGTACGCACGGTTGAGATAAAATCGCAAGCACCCGACCATCCGTCACTTCTCTGCGCCGAAGAAACGCAATACTTGAAATTTTTCGTTTTGCAAGTTATGTAAAACGCTTGCGATTTTTAACTTGTATGATTTTCAACTTGTATAAAAACAAACGCGCACCGAAAAGCGCAGTTCCCATAGGGAATGAAAAAAACGAATAACGATAAAGAACTCTCGAATAAATTGTTCGAGAGTTCTTTTTGCTTGTAATTAAGTAAGCTAAATTGGAATTTATGGGTGCAAAACAAATACTTGATTGGGGTAACCAAATTCTTCTGTCAATTCGCCTTCCTGAAATCCAAATTTTCTGTACAGCGCCCTTGCTGCAATCCCTTTTTCATCATTTTCACGAAACGTTGACACCGTGATTTCCCGGCTTACATCCAATTCATTCAGCACTTTTCTCAAGAGGATCGAAGCAATACCCTGCCTTCGATGCTCAGGATCCACAGCCAAACAACAAATCATGTTCTTGTTGCGCGAAAAAAGAAGAACACCAATGATTGTTCCCTGGCTTTTGACGCATAATGCCTGTTTTTTATTCATGAACTTCAGTACGGTTTGTTTATGCTCCTCTATACTCTCTTCCGTTTCAAGTCCCGGAAAATTCCAACTGACCTTTCTAACAAGCTGCATCCACGAATTGATACAGGTGCTTTTTCCAAACACGGCTTCCATCTCATTTACCTCTACAAATTATTGTTTATCGCTCTGTTATTATACAATAAATAAACGAACCGGTAAAGCAGAAGCGCACTCACCTTGCTGCAAGGTATAGTGCGCTATACTTATTATTTTGTGGTAAAATCCTTATGGGAACTACGGTAACGGCGCGTTTGTTTTTTTGCAATCTTCCGCAACTGCGTGCAAAGCACACCATATCGCTCTGCAATGCGAGCTTATCTCACTTGCGCACAGCGCAAATATTGCTATAACTAACGTGTAATAAACCGTGCCTTAGGCACAATTATGCGACGGCGTCGTCGCTTTTTGTCGTTGCGTCGCTGACGACGTGTACGTCGAGTTGGTTGAAAGGTATCGTGATACCGTTTTCGTCAAACGCTTTCTTCACGTTTTCAATCATATCGAAATTGACCGTCCAATAGTCAACGTTTTTGCACCATACTTTTGCGGAAATATCAATGCTGCTCGAACTTTGTGCCGATACGCGAACGGACGGTTCGGGATCTTTGAGAACAAGCTCGTTGGCATCGCAGACTTTTCTGATTATGGTTTTTGCTTTTTCAAAGTCATCCGAATAGGATATTGAAAATTTGAGGTCCACTCTGCGCAAATCTTTTTCGGAGAAATTTACGACTTCACTGGTGGAAAGTTTACCGTTTGGCAGATACACGACCTTGTTGTCCGTTGTGCGAAGCCTGGTGTGGCAAATGCGAATATCCTCGACTGTCCCCTCATATCCGCATGCCTGAATGTAGTCGTCGTCCTTGAAAGGTCTTGTAATGAGGATAAGCACGCCGCCCGCAAAGTTTGAGAGCGTGCCGTTGATTGCAAGTCCTACGCCGACGCCCAACGACGCTATCAGTGCTGTGATTGCGCTCGTGTCGATACCCACATAACTTATAAGTCCCAACACAACAAGCACTTTAAGTCCCACTTTTACCACGTAACTGACGGTTTTGTAAATCGTTTTGTCGATTTTTTTGTTTTCCTCAACCTTTTTATCGGCGCGCTTTGCGATTTTTTTGCTCAGCCAATTGATGAGCGCAAACGACACGATCATAATCGCAATCGCAATGAGCAACTTGATCCCTGTGTTTGTGAGCCAGTCCTGCACGGTTTGCCACACTTGTTGCCAATCCATAATGTAAATCTCCTGTATTTTGAAGTTTTCTTTGTATAAACGCAAATAGATTGCGCATCGACAAGTGATTATACCCTCAACCGCCGCTTTTAGCAACACAAAGTTTCAACTTGGCAAAAACAACTCATGAATACATCCGCTTGTTGTCAAAACGCTTGTTTTTCAACACCGATTAAATTATTAAAAAATCCGTACCAACCGGCACGGAATAAGTTAAGAGTGCTTTCTATTGTTCGGGAATCATAACTTCGTCATATCGAGGGCTATACAAAATTTTTATATTTCGATCGACATATTTCTTATAAACCGCATTATATCCGTCGATCTGATATAGAAAAGTATTTTGTTTTTTTGAACCGCTTCTTCGCACAAATTGTTGATTGTCATAAAAAAACGATACCGAAATCTTTGCACCAAATGAATTTCTTCTCTTGTTATCATTTTGATTGACGGCAGACCAGCGCATATTCATTATACTGGGATCGTCAAACGATCTATTACAATATGCGTCAAGTAGTACGGCATCGGCAAGCCATAACCTGATTTTTTTCTTGTGATTCACTACTGTATAAATTGGATACATATATAAAAACAAAACAGCGAGTATTATTAATGCATAAATTACAATTTCCGCAATTCTCTCTGAATTAATAATTATCATAACCCCACTTGCTAGTGTACCCAAAAAGCAAATTCAAAGCAAAATTAACAAAACGATAAACTTTGGTTTCGAAATATTCTTTCCTCCCGATAATGTGGCTCTTATATCATTTTCGGTTATACTGTTTTTCTCCATTGTTTTGTTGTGTTTGAGATTTTGATTGTTTCGATACATATGCTATTATATTGTCAATATGTTAAAATGTTCTTTAATAATTTAATTATACAATAACATTTTCTATAATGTCAATAGCAACCGAAAACCGACAAAACGCATAGTCCGATTGCATTTTGTAGAAACCGTTGTACTCGCCGAGAGCGGAATTGGCGTAGACCATAGAGAACAAGATTCTCGAAAAATCGAACATTGCGATGCCCGTGGACAACTCGCCCATGTCTATAAGGCAACACTCGCCGTCTTGCACCATGATATTGTTGATATTGAGGTCGTCGTGCACGCAACCGTCGCTGTCGGGACGAGGTCGAGAAAGCGATGCAGATACCGTCTTTCCTCTTCGCTGACACCCGTGATGTTTGCCTGCGCTGCTGTTTTTTGCGAGACGAAACGCTGTTTCGTGTCGCTACGCCTTGCGGCTTTTTTTACAGCCTGCGCAAGCCGTTTTTATCAGCTTGTATGAAAACAGCCGTCTTGTCGACGGCTGTTTCATTGTGTTTACGCTCTGGGGTTCTTGATGTTTGCTTGCGCTGCTGCAAGGCGTGCGATAGGCACTCTGAAGGGGGAGCAAGACACGTAGTCAAGACCGATTGCGTGGCAGAATTCGATGGAGGAAGGATCTCCGCCGTGCTCGCCGCAGATACCACAATGCAAATGATCGTTTGCACCTCTGCCGAGTGTGACTGCCATCTTCATAAGTTTGCCGACGCCGGCGGTGTCAAGGCGTGCGAACGGATCGGACTCGTAAATCTTTGCTTGATAGTAACTGGGCAAGAACTTGCCTGCGTCGTCACGGCTGAAACCGAACGTCATTTGCGTGAGGTCGTTCGTACCGAAACAGAAGAAGTCTGCCTCTGTTGCGATTTCGTCCGCTGTGAGAGCCGCTCTGGGGATTTCGATCATCGTGCCGACTTCGTATTTGAGATCGACGCCGCTTTCTTTGATGACTGCGTCGGCGGTTTCTACAACGGTCTTCTTGCAGTATTTAAGCTCTTTGACTTCGCCGACGAGCGGGATCATGATTTCGGGCATAACCGTCCAATCGGGATGACGTTTTTGAACGTTGATAGCCGCCTTGATGACCGCTTTGGTTTGCATAACCGCGATTTCGGGATAAGTGACTGCCAAACGGCATCCTCTGTGGCCCATCATCGGGTTGAATTCATGCAAGCTGTCGCAAAGAATCTTAATTTCGGAAACGGATTTGCCTTTTGCTTTTGCAAGAGCTTCGATATCCTTTTCTTCGGTGGGAACGAACTCATGGAGCGGAGGATCCAAGAAACGAATGGTTACGGGCATACCTTTGAGAGCTTCCATGAGGCCTTCGAAGTCTGCTTGTTGCATAGGCTCGATTGCGTCGAGTGCTTTGACACGCTCTTCAACGGTTTCGGAGCAAATCATTTCACGGAATTTGTCGATTCTGCCGGGGCCGAAGAACATGTGCTCGGTACGGACAAGACCGATGCCTTGTGCGCCGAGTTCTGCAGCTCTTTGTGCGTCTTGGGGAGTATCAGCGTTGGTGCGAACGCCAAGTGCTTTATACTTGTCTGCGAGCTTCATGATTCTTCCGAAATAACCGCTGTTGGGATCTGCGGGAACGGTCTTGATGATCGTGTCGTAGATGTTGCCCGTCGAGCCGTCGAGTGAAAGGCCGTCGCCTTCGCGGAAGATCTTGCCTGCGAGTTCAAAATATTTTTCTTCTTCGTGCATCTTGATGTCGCCGCAACCGGAAACGCAGCAGGTTCCCATTCCGCGAGCAACAACCGCCGCGTGAGAGGTTTGACCGCCGCGAACGGTGAGGATGCCTTGTGCATATTTCATACCTTCGATGTCTTCGGGAGAAGTTTCGAGTCTGACGAGGACGACTTTCTTGCCTGCCTTGCCTTCTTTGACTGCGTCTTCAGCCGTGAAAACGATCGTGCCTGCCGCAGCACCCGGAGATGCCGCGATACCTTTGCCGACGATGTCTGCTTTGTCCGCTTCTTTGAGTGCCTTTGCGTCAAATTGCGGATGGAGCAACATATCGAGAGTCTTTGCGTCGATTTGGAGGAGTGCTTCTTGCTCGGTGATCATACCCTCGTCGATGAGGTCGCAAGCGATGCGGATTGCAGCCGCTGCGGTACGTTTACCGTTTCTGGTTTGAAGCATATAGAGTTTCTTTTGTTGAATGGTGAACTCCATATCTTGCATATCTCTATAGTGATTTTCCAAAATCTTGCAAACGTCTTGGAATTGCTCGTACACTTCGGGAAGAACTTCTGCCATTTGAGAAATGGGCATCGGGGTTCGGACACCCGCGACGACGTCTTCGCCTTGTGCGTTCATAAGGAACTCACCCATAAGACCGGGTTCGCCGGTGGCGGGGTTACGCGTGAAAGCAACACCCGTGCCGCAATCGTCGCCCATGTTGCCGAATGCCATCATTTGGACGTTGACTGCCGTGCCCCAGCTGTACGGAATGTCGTGATCCATACGGTAGATGTTTGCGCGGGGGTTGTCCCAGCTGCGGAAAACCGCTTTGATTGCTTCGAAGAGTTGTTCCTTCGGATCGGACGGGAAAGGTTTGCCGATCTTTGCTTGATACTCTGCTTTGAACTTGCCTGCGAGTTCTTTGAGGTCGTCTGCGGTGAGTTCGACGTCATAGGTGACGCCTTTTTTCTCTTTGAGTTCGTCAATGAGAGCTTCGAAGTACTTCTTGCCGACTTCCATAACGACGTCGGAGAACATTTGAATAAAACGTCTGTAGCAGTCCCAAGCCCATCTGGGATTGCCGGATTTCTTTGCCAAAACTTCCACAACGTCGTCGTTGAGACCGAGGTTAAGGATTGTGTCCATCATACCGGGCATGGACGCTCTTGCGCCCGAACGAACGGAAACGAGAAGCGGATTTTCTTTGTCACCGAATTTCATGCCCGCTTTTTCTTCGAGCTTGGTGATGTTTTCCATGATTTCCGCTTTGATGTCGTCGTTGATTTGTCTGCCGTCCTCATAGTATTGAGTGCATGCTTCGGTCGTAATAGTGAAACCGTAAGGAACAGGAAGACCGATGTTGGTCATTTCTGCGAGGTTTGCGCCCTTGCCGCCGAGAAGTTCACGCATTTTTGCATTGCCTTCGGCAAACTGATAAACGTATTTTTTGCCCATTTAGAATTCCTCCTAAAAGATTTCTTTATATTCATTGACTATGATAACAAAAAACGCTTTTTTTTGCAAGAAGTTTTATAATGTTGCAAAAATATTTTATATGTGTATATTATTTTTTATAATCGAGCGCAAAACGCAAAATTTTTCTTTTTCTAATTTCCAAAATGAGTTGCGCGTGACGTTTTTTTTTGTTAAACTTTGTTTATCAAATTTTTTTTAGAGGTGCAACTTTTATGGACGCTGACCCACGAAGTAGTCAACAACTCCACTAATACGCACACGCTTTAGGTTCTCCTGCGTGGCGCGTATTGCTATGCCCCAGGAGGACAAAATGATCCAAGTCTACAAAAAAGTCAACAAATCCGTCATCGAAGTAGATCCCGAACTTATCGTCGAGGGCTACGATTTCACCGAGCAATGGATTCATATGTCAAACCCCACCGACAAAGAAATCGAGCTCGTGTGTTCCTCATGCAAAATTCCCGAGGACTACGTCAAAGCGGCGTTGGACTCCGAAGAGCGCGCTCACTGCGAGAAAGAGGACGGCATACTCATGGCAGTCACCGACATTCCTATCACCGAGGAAGACGACGATCGCTACACTTACGCAACCCTGCCTTTCGGCTGCATCACAACGGAAAGCACAATCGTTACGGTTTGCCTAAACGAAACGTCCATAATCAACGACCTTATGGCAGGACGCTACGTCAAGGATTTCAACATCCACAAACGCACTCGTTTTGTGCTTCAACTTCAATACGTAATTGCAAAAAAATACTTGCAATACCTCAAACAAATCGACAGAGCAAGCCAACGCGTTCAAGCAGAGCTTGAAAAAGCTATGAAAAACGAAGGCCTTATCGAGATGCTTTCACTTGAAAAATCCCTCGTTTACTTCTCCACTTCTCTGCGTGCGAACACCGCCGTGCTCGACAAGTTCCCGCGTCTTGTCAAATTTTTCGAAGAAGACGACGATTTGTGGGACGACGTGCTTATCGAAAACAGACAGGCAATCGAAATGTCAAACATCTACCGCGACATTCTGAGCGGCACGATGGACACGTACGCTTCCATTATTTCCAACAACCTCAACGTCGTCATGAAGACGCTCACCGTCCTCACGCTTTTGGTTGACACTCCTGCAATGATCGCCGCACTTTGGGGCATGAACACGGGCGTTCCTTTCGAGGGCAAACTTTGGGGTTTCTGGGTTGTCGTGGGCATAAACGTGCTTATTTGCATTGCGCTTATCATCGTTTTTATCAAGAAAAAAATGCTCAAATAATGCGGATTTTGGAAAAATCGAATCGACACAAAAAAATCGGCAATCCGCCGATTTTTTTATTGTCGAAGAATAGTTTTATATCGTTGAAATTTGTCAACCGTTTTATCTTTTTTTCTGTATTCTATCCGCTTTAATTGCAATGTCCGTCGCATTTGCGAATGGTGTTTTATTTTGCGTTTTTCCACATAAAAACGGAAGCGTTACGCTTCCGTTTAAAATTTTGCGTTTTTTTGCCAAAACCGATATTCTATCAGCCTTGAATGAGGGACTTCATGACCTTTGCCATGCATTGAATGACAATCTTCTTTTCTGCCGGCACGTCCTTGTACTTGTTGTACGTGCTGAGCAAAAGCGTTGCGATGTTCATCTTCATTTGCTTGGACATGTTTTGAGCAAGCATATAATCGACGAGGTTGGGAAGTTTGACAAGTTTTGCCGGCTTGACGATTTCGTCGTCGTCCTCGCTCGGACCGTCAACCACGTAAACCACTTCCTCTTTTTGCTCTTCGCTCGCAGTTTCGTCGGCAACGGATTGTTCTTGCGGTTCTTCTTGTTCGACCTCTTCCACTGCAGGCTCTTCGGCTTCTTCCGTTTGCTCGTCAACCGTTTCTTCTTGAGCTTGCTCTTCGACTTGCTCTTGAGAGAGCTCTTCTTTCACTTCTTCGAGAGCGGGAGTTTCTTCGGCGGTTTCCTCTACGGGAGCTTCCTCTGCCGGTGCTTCGTCTTTGACTTCTTCTACGCTTTCGCTTGCTTGTTCGGATTGAGCGGGCTCGTCGTCAACGGGCTGCGCAACAAGGTCATCGCCTTGTTCTTGTTTGAGAATATAGGCGATGGCTTCGTACTCTTTGGGGAGTGCGTTGTCGTCTTCGTCGTCATCGATGAGTTCGCTTTCAAGGAAAATTTTGTCTTCTTGCTTCTTTGCCGCCTCTTGATCGGCTTGTTGCTTTTGAAGCTCTTGCTGTTGTTGCAAGCGCAATTCTTCTTCGCGGCGTTCTGCTTCGAGTTTCTTTTTCTTCTTACCAAACATCTTTACAATCCTCGCAATGTTTTATTGATATTCTTGATATTTTGCGTCGGCTCACAATTTTCCCGACGTCGATTTTTTAGTTGTTGCTTTGCAAATCGCGCATCACTTTGGAAAGGCAAGACACGACGATTTTGCGATCTTCTTTGCTGTCCTTAAACTTATTGTACGTACCTATAAGCATTGTTGCGATTTGAATTTTCATCGCTTTGGGCATATTTTTTGACAGCATATAGTCCACCAAATTGGGCAATTTGACGAGTTTTGCCGGTTTGACGTGCTCGTCATCATCCTCGTCGTCACCTTCAACGACATAGACCACTTCGGGTTCTTCGTCCTCTTGCGCCTCTTGGATTTCTTCGCTTTCCGTCTCCGATTGTTCCTCTTCGGACTCGTCCTCGCTTTGCTCTTCTTCGCTCGCAACGTCCTCTTCGGCGGAATCTTCTACGTTTTCTTCTTCTGCGCTGTCCGCCGTAGATTCTTCATCGGCTTCTTCCGTTTGTTCGTCCTCTTCGATGTCGTCAACGACCTCGGACGCTTCCGTTTCTTCGCTTGCCGTATTCTCTTCCTCTATGTCCTCGGAGTTGTCTTCATCGGCTTCTTCGATTTGAGACTCTTCGGTTTCTTCCGCTTGCTCGTCAACTATTTCTTCTTGAGCTTGATCTTCGACTTGCTCGTCCTCTTGAACGGACTCTTCTTCGACAGGCTCTTGCTCTTCGCTTTCTTCTTGCTCGGCAGGTTCGGATTGTTCGCTTTCTTCAACCGCAGCGGTTTCTTCTTGCTCGTCGATTTGCTCTTCATCGTTTTCGGGCACGATTTCCTCTTGCTCCTCAACGGCTTCTTGCGGTTCTACGACTTCTTGTTCGAGCTGTTCGTCAAGGACTTGCTCGGTTTCCTCGTCCTCTTCCTCTGCCTTTTGTTCGACTTCTTCCTCTTGCTCTTGCAAAAGTTCGTCTATATGCTGTTGTTCGGCAACTTCTTGGTCGCCTTCTTCGATTTCGGTTTGAGTTTGGTCGGATTCCTCTTGAGCAATCTCTTCGACTTCTTCTTCCTGAGCGTTGAGGATTTCGTCAATGCTTTCTTGCTCGTCCTCTTCAGTTTCCGACTGTTCTTTCATTTTCTGCTCGATAAGAGCTTCGATGGGCGTTTGCTCGTTTTCGTCGATATCGACAGCCTTTGCGGTGTTGCGCGCAATGATTTCTTCAACCAAAGCGTTGAGCTCTTGAAGGGGCGAAGAATCGGTTGCGTAATTGCTTTCGATTTGGAGATTGACCTTTGCGTCGAGGTCCTCTTGCATAGCCTCGAAAGTTTCAAGACATCTTTGATTTTGCTTGCGAGCAAGAATCACGAGCACGAGATAAATCACGCCGATAAGCACGAGAGCGACAAGGTGTACGACGCCCATTTTCGCATCTTGCAAAGTGCCGTAACCCCAAAACGCAAACAAGCCGAGCAGTATAAGGGATATCGCAAGAAATACGCCCGAACGCACGTCTTTGTTCTTTTTGACAAACTTGTCGTAGACGGCGCTGTCGCTGACTATATCGCTGGGGTATCCGAAACGCACTCCGAGATATTGCACCCATGTGTCGCGAAGTTGTTGCGGCGTCTTTTTGGAGAAACAATGCGCCGTGAAATCGCTGACGTTGTCGTCGTCAACGGCATCGACGTTGGCAAGGTATTTTCTGATTTTTTTGCTTGAAACGTAAAGTTTGCGGGCATGAGAGCCGAGCAACGTGAAAGCAGTTATGACGCCAATACCCGAAATCACCGACAGTACGACGATGAAAAACATTTTGATGTCGACGACAGGAAGTTTTTCGGACACTCCTGCAAGCCAATGAAACGCCTCTTCGAAAAATTCCACGATTATCCTCCGTTTCGATACCGATGTGCGCGTCGATAACTTTAAGAAATATCTATATAATTATACATAGCGCACGCATAAAAATCAAGAACATTTTTCAAACAAATGAATTTTTTTATCAAAATTTTCCTCGTGTGCTCAAAAAGAAAAAACGCCCGGCAAAATCGCAGAGCGTTTGGTGTCTTTCAAGGAGTTTTCGTTTTACGCAAAAGCCTTTCGTTTTCAAGACGCGGTCTTGCTTTTTCTACCGCACGTTTTACAATCATTCGATGCAAACAAGTCCTATACTTTCAGCGTCTTTCCGGTTGCGAAAGAATAAAGCAAAATTTCATCGATTTTTGCGCCTATTGCGCTTTCAACCGCCGATTTGTACAGATAAAGTTGCTTTTTGTACTTTTCAACCGTTTTTTCGTCTTTGAGCGACGAAGTTTTGAAATCGACGATTATCTTCTTTTCGTCGTTGATAAACAGGTCGATTACGCCTTGCACCAACACTCTGTCGTCGCTTGAAAAATCGTCGGATACGTCGCTTGCCTTTTTGTACATCATAAAGGATTGTTCCCTATGGCACCTACCCTTCTTTTCTGCCTCGCGCGCAATCTGCATAATCCCGCTTTCAAGGCATGCGACGATGTCTTTTGCATCAACCGCGGCTTTTTCTTCGGCTGTGAGAATATTGCGTTTTACAAGCGAATTTATCTGTTCTTCGACATCGCTTAAACCGCTTGCGAAATAGTCGATATATTGCATAACCTTGTGGTAAGCAGTGCCTCGTTTCGCCGCATCTTCAAACAAGTTTACGGTATCTTCGTCCATGCTGTCGAGAGCGGAAACGCTGTACTTCATCGCAAGCGAAGTTGCTTGTTTGTACGGATATTCGAACGATTGCGCCTGTTTTATCGCGCTCACGATTTCATCGTTCGGCAAAAGTTGCAGCCTTTCGTTTTTGACGCTGCGATTCTCCTCGTCGCCGGAGTAATGGCGGAAGGGCACACACTTCACCGCGCCGTCGAAAACCGCGTTTGAAATGAAATCGATATCGCATCCCGCGCCGCCCAGTCTTGCCGTTACGCCGAAGCCCGCGCTCTTCGTTTCGCTGACGGTTGCCGTGATATACATCAGCTGTTTGGCGCGCGTGAGCGCAACGTAAAAAAGTCTTATTTCCTCTTTGAGCTGATTGTCTTTTATACACTTTGCCACTGCAAGTTTGGACAGCGTGAGCGAATTTTTGGTTTTGTTTTCGAAATCGAAAGAATTCATCCCCACAAGCCCTTTGTTGTTGGACTTGTCGCCGCCCATGCCTTTGCCTGTCAAAATGAGATCGCCGGATCCCGCCTCGTAATTGAATCCGAATGCGGTGTCCGCAACGAACACGACGGGATTTTCAAGTCCCTTGTAGCCGTGAAAAGTGGATATGACCACTCTGTCGCCGCCCGTCGCGCCTCTGTCGCCGCCGTCGGCTTCACAGTAATCGCGCAGGAATTTGCCGAGAGAATCGTCCTCGTCGGGACTTTGCATAAACGCTTTAAGCCCGTACACGTCTCCCTCTCCCGATCGCATGAGATACGCCTCGTAACAGCAATCTCCGACGATATCGTTCATAAGGTTTTTTACGCTTTCAAAGCTCGCTTTGAGTCTATATCTCTCGAGTGTTTTCAGCGTATTTCTCGCTTTTTTCGCAACGGACGAATCCGAATGAGCCGCCGCCAAAAACTTGTCGTAAAGGCAATCGCCGTCTTCGGATGCGATCAACGCAACTTCGCTCTCGTCGTAGCCGCCGAAATAGGACAACAAATATCCTGCGAAAGGAATGTCTTGTCTGGGATTGTCGAGCACGCGCAAAAACGCCACAAGCTCTCTTTCCGGCAAAGAAACCGATTTGCCGAACGCTCCTTCGTTGACGGGTATTCCTTTCGATTTGAGAGTTTTTACGATTTCTTTCGCACCCGTCGAGCGTGAGCGGAACAACACCGCGATATCGCCGTAACCGATATACTTTCCGTCGCCCTTTGCTCTTCCGACGAGCTTTTGGATTTCGCTTGCGATGAAGTTGCCTTCTTGCGAACTTGCCTCGTCGTCCTCTTCTCCCTCGTCTTTTTCTATATCGTAAAGTCCGAAAGACGGGACGCTTTCGCTCTTTTGCTTTACGAAAAGATGCACCTGCACGTATCCTTCGGGAGATACGCCTTCCAATTTCACCGGCGCAACGTCTTTAAGTTCGAATCTCGCGTCCTTTTTGTAGTCGACGTCCGCACTCGCCTTCGTCATTGCGCTGTCAAACACGCCGTTGACGAAATCGAGGATTCCGTACGCGCTTCTGAAATTGCGGTTGAAATAAACGTTCGTCCCCTCTTTTACGCTCTCTTCGTAGGCGTTTTGTCTGGATATGAAAATCGCAGGGTCGGCAAGTCGGAAACCGTATATACTCTGTTTGACGTCCCCGACCATAAAGCACTCGCCTTTGACAAGTTTGCGTATGATTGCCTCTTGCGTGGGGTTGACGTCCTGATACTCGTCCACAAACACCGCGTCGAAATCCCCCGAAAGCTCGTATTCGTCGTGCGATAGCAATTCGAGCGCCTTGTGCTGCAAATCCTCAAAAGACAATACGTTGTCCGCTTGTTTGAGCTCTTCGAGTTTTTTTGCGAACATTTGAGCGACTTCCACCAGCTTTTTGACGTATTTTGCGTTTTGCTCGTGGGCGGATTCGAGAGAGTCCTGCCTGTTGCAAATCTCTTTCATTTCGTCGATTGCGTCGTGAAACTGTTTGAGATAGTCTTTGACGTAGCCGACGAGCAACTTTTCTTCATCGCTCGCTTTCGGACTGACGGTTGCGCGCGGTTTTTCGTACTTGCTCGCAAGCGTGCACATATCGAAAAGTCTGCTTTTGCTTTCAATCTCATCGCAAAAACATATCGCGACTGCAAGGCTTTGCAAATATTTCGAGGTTGGCGCAAGCACTTCGAGTTGCGTTTTTATCGGCAAAAGCGCGTTCTTGGCGTTTGCGAAAAACGTCTTGTAATAATCTTGCAATATTGCAAAAAATTTGCTGTTTTCATACGAATCGTAGCACTCGCTCACGCACCTTTCAAACTCTTCTTCGTCGGGCTGAATTTCGATAAGACCGTAAAATTTGATGAGATTGCTCTTCAAATTTTCTTCCTTTCTGGATTGCGAAAAAATGTCGGCAAGCTCGCAAAAAGTTTCGTCGCCGCTTGCGGTATAGGTTGCAATCACGTCATCGAGCGCGCGATTCATATAAGAAGCGTGGCGAGTTTCGTCAAGCACGTCGAACGTCGGAGATATGCCGAGTTTGTCGAAGTTTTCGCGTATGAGCGACTGGCAAAATGCGTGTATCGTGCAAATATGGCAAAACGGAAGCTCATCGATTTCTTGTCTGAATCTGTCCCGCTTTTCACCCGAAGACGCGCAAGCCGCTTTAAAAAGTTCCTGATGTAACTTCTCTTTAAGTTCGTCGGCAGCGGCGTTGTTATATACGAGCACCAACAGATTTTTGAGCGTTGTGCCCTCCGATATCATCACGATTATGCGCTTTACCATCGTGGACGTTTTGCCGGAGCCTGCCGATGCGGACACCAAAATGCGACCTCTTTCGAGCACGGCTCTTTTTTGATCGTCGGTGAGAAGAATATTACCCTTTTCGTCACGCAAAATTTCAAGTCTTTCTTCCGCGTTTTTACCTAATACGGTCACCTTATTTTCACTCATTTTCGTTCTCCTCCCCGTTTAAAACAAAACTTTCAAGTCCTTTGACTTTCGGAGATTTTCTTTCGCAAACGCCCTTGTACGCGCATATTGCGGCAAAGTCGCAACGCTTGCATTTGTCTTTGAGAGGCGAGGGCTTTATGTACCCTTCGGCAATCTTGCTTGCTCCCTCTCCCGCAATTGCGACGGCATAGTCGCCGAGTGCGTCGAAGCCCTCTTTCGAGAGGTGAATTTCGGGATTTAAGTTCTCGCCTTTTCTATCCGTTTTGTACGGCACAATCGCACAATCGGGGTTTGAAAGCGTCATTTCGTCCATTAAACCAAGCGTTTCGCGACTGTCGCACGCTTGCCCTTTGTATTTGTAGCGATTGCCGTCCTCGTCCGTAAAACTTGAAAACACCGGGAAATAAAACACTCCGCAAGGCGTTGCGTTTATGCTTTTTTCAACCGCTCTCATATACACGTAAAGCTGAATCTTTTGTCCGCAATAAAGCTCTTTAAGGGGTAAATCCGCGCTCTTATATGTCTTGTAATCGATGATGACGAACTTATCGCCGAGCACGTCCACCCTGTCTATCGTGCCTTTGAGTTCCACCTTTTTGCCGTCAAATTCAAGCGACATGGGTTTTATCTCGCTCTCGCCTATTTTCGCTTCAAGCAAATACGGGGTGAATTTGGAGCGTTTTTGCACGTCGAACAAGTCTTGACAAAGCGTGATTCCCTCTTGTTTGAGGCGCGCGAGGATTCTGCCCGTATCCGCTTTTTCGAGCAATACTTCAAAATGATTTTCCTTTATCGCAAGGTCGAAATACTCGCTTGCCTTTTGCGCCGCGTCCTGCTTGTCGTTTATCTTGCCGTCTCGCACGTCGCCGAAAAACTTTTCAAGCACGAAGTGCAAAATCGTGCCGTTTTCCGTGCCTTCGAAAGTGCCGTCCTTGCGCTTTCTCAAAGACAGAATATAGTTGAAATAATGTGCGTACGGACACCCGAAAAACGTTTCAAGTCTACTCACGCTCGTGCGCCCGACAAAATAGGATTTTTCCGGCAAGTTTATCCTGTCGGGCACAACGAACGACTTTTCGATAAGGCTCTTTTCTTCCTCCGACACGAGCGAATACGCCGAGCCGAAAACGTCGATATCCTTTGCGTCCGCTCTTCCCGACACGCCGTTTTTCAAAGTTTCGTTGAAGCAGCTCTTTTTTGTGGACAGCAAGAGTGCGGCTTTTTTCAAATCGGTGCCGTCGAGGGTTTCAAAATGCTCGAAATCAATCCTCTCGATTTGAAGAGGTTTGCCGTCTTTTTCAAGCATGTTTTGAAGCTCGAACACAACGGTCGAGGGACGAAGCGCGCCGCCGTCGCCGCTGTCGGAATAGCTTACCGCAAGTTTGCCTTGCGGCTTTTTCATTAGGTCGCAAACGAAATACATACCGTTGAGCAGTTTCTGTTTTTCGCTTGGATTTATCTCGACTCCTAGAGCGGACAAAGTTTGCTCGTCCTTGTGCGTTATCACGACGCCGCCACTGCTTTGAGGGGGCAGCTTTCCGCTGTTTGCGCCGAGAACGTAAATGTCTCCGTTGCCCGAAAATCTCGAATCTGTATCGCCTATAAACACACAATCGAGATACGTAGGCACAAGCGCGATTTTGAGCGTCTTTATCATTGACTTGAACACGCTTTCGAAACCTGCGATATCCGTGTCGTAATCCAACACTTCTTCTATCTCTTCGAACACCGCCTCCAGCTTTGAATCCACTTGCTCGGCGCACTTTCTGAAATACTCGCTCTCGGTTGCAAGGCGGTCAACGTATTTTGCATAGCACGGCGCAAGAGTTTCAAGCAACTCTTTGGTTGCAAAAACGAAAGCCTTTACGTTTTTCACGCCGGCAAATTTTTCGGGTTTTACGAGAGTTATCAACTCTTTTCTCACTCTCTCAGGAATAACGTTTTCGATGCAATTATCCAAAACAACGTCTTTATCGTCTATTTTTGCATTGATAAAACCGCCTTTTTGTTCTTTTCCCTTAATTGTCTTTCTTTCTTCGCACTTTTTGAAACAAGCCTCTTTTTTTGTCGGCATGTGTTCGACGTTGTATTTCAAGCAATAGTTTTCAAACAAATACGCGCCATCATAGCCGTATTCGGAATATGTTGCAAAGAGCGGATTTTTGAGCAAATCGCACACTTCGTTAAGCCTGAATCCCGTGCGCACGCAAGCTATTGTTTCAAGGATAAGTCTTGCTTTCGCCTGCTCGGAAAGCAACTCTTTTTTGTCGATAAAGAACGGAATGTCATATCTGGAAAAAACGGTTTTTATCTCTTGCGCATAAGCGTCAAGATCACTGACGAACACCTCGAAATCCTTGTATCTTTTCCCCTCTCTCACGCCTTTTGCGACGTCTACGGCAACGCGCAAAATCTCGTCGTTTCTATTCTTCGCCGAGCGCAAAATCACCTTGTCTTCGCAATCCGCTTTATCGTTTGCGTCGGTGGAAATATATGCGAAAAGTTTTTTTGAAATCGCGTCTTTGTAGGCGGGCAAAACTTCGTCGTTTTTCTCGATTTGCACTCTTCCCTCGCAAAGAGAAGCAAGTCTTTTTGCGACTCTGTCGGGATATATGCGGCTGTTGGGATTGTTATATCCGCTGGTTATACCCACGGTGAGCGAAAGAGCGTTGTTTGCAAGACTCTTTATAATTTCGGTTTCGGGTGCGGAAAAATCGTATATGTCGGTGATGTAAAAATTGGTTGCGGCAATCTTGTCGGGATTCGATTTCAAAAACTCGGCAAGAGCGTAAAGCCTCGTCGAAGAGTCGCTGTGCTTGCCTTCGAGCGCGGCAAGATACCCCTCGTATATGAGTGCTATGTCTTTGGTTTTCATCTTCAAAGACGCGGTTGCGTTCTTTGCCGACTCGATAAGCTGCTCGCTAGAAATACCGCTGTTGCGTATTGCGGTGAGAGCGGCGTAAAGTTCGCTTGCAAAGCCGTCTTTGAGAGCGACTTTGTCGTAATAACAAAGTTTGTCGCGCCTGTCGGATATAACTTTGCCTATAAGCATAACCGAGCCTTCAGGTGTCAGACACTTTTTGATGTCGTTGCCGATAAGTTTGTTTGCAAGGCGCGTAAAAGACATAACTTCTATGCCGAAAGTGCTTTCGATGCCGAGAGCGGAAATAAAACCTCTCTCCACCGAAGCGGTGAATCTGTCGGGCGCGATAACGACGTTTTTTGCCGTCCCGTCCATGTTTTTGCGCAAAACCTCGACAACGCCGAGATATGCGCCTTTTGACGTGTTTGAAGTGATTATTTTCATATTTTGAGTATATCACCTTTTATGTACCGTTTCAATCCCATTAGCAAAACAAATAAAAATTAACAATTTTTATTTGTTTCTTTCAAATTTTAAGGTTAAATGAAGAAAATCAAGCCGTTTTTTATTGCGAGAATATATTTTTATGCTATAATAAACATATTATGAAAAAAGTTATACTTACAATATCCATAGTGCTTGTCGTCGCGCTTGCTTGCGTTTCGATGACGGCTTGCAACAACACCGCAACCACGCAAGGTCAGCTTCGCAACATTTTGAGCGACCACAACAGCGAGAGCTTCGAATACGACGTTTGCGCAAAGGACGCGGACGGCAACAAAATCGAAGGCTACGACGGGACGTACAATGTCACGCTCAAAGCGTACGGCGAAGGCGCAAAGATCGAAAACTTCGGTTCGAGCGACACCAATCTTGAAAACCTTTCCGCAGGCATTTTGGTCAACGGTTTGCTGCGCATCGGCACGCAAACGTACGAAACGGGCTGCTACTTCAAGCTCATCAACGGTTCAAGCTACATGGTGCCCGCCTACTCGTACAGAGTGCAAAAGGACGGCGAAAAGGAAACTTTCCGTCTTTTCGGTTCGTACGACGGCAAAAAGTTCTCCTACACTCGCACCGTAAACGGTGAAAAGAGCAAAGGCAGCGTGGAAGCAGGCGGAACGACTTATTTCGACAACAACGAGTTCCATCAAGCGTTGCGCACCATCACAACGTTCAGCGATTCGCTTGCGTTCTCATTCTCCGTGCCTCTCGTTTCCGCAACGGAAGCAGGTTCGGTAACGCTCACCACGAGAGCGGACGGCAAAACCAACGTCAAAACGCCCTACACCGCTTCGAGTGAGAAATATTCCGACAACGGCATCGAATGCTACAAAGTCTACGTTTCGCGCGCAACGGAAGTCGCAGGCGTTTCGCAAACTCTCTATTATGCTGCAAGCGACGTTTTATTCAACGGCTGGGCAATGAGACACGTGCTTGTCAAAATCGAGGAACCTTTCAAAAAAGACGGCAGCACCAATATGATGACATACGAACTCAAAACCGCAACCCTTGCCTGATAATTGTCTAAACCAAAAAGCACACCGCTCGGTGTGCTTTTTTTGTGCTTTTGAGGCAAAATCAATTCAAAATTCAAACAGATTTCTTGCGTGCCGAAAAGCGATAAAATCAAGTCAATACAAATACGTGTATTTCGCCCTGTAATGCTCGTACATTTTCTCGCGCATTTCGTCCTCGCTGTGTCCGATAGCGATGATTTTGCCGAACTTGGAGAGGAAAAACATATCGCGCGGCACGTACACGTAATCGAATACGCCGTCCGCTTGCGCGTCGGCAGGCGTTTTGTATCGTTTGTCCGTGTCGTCGCGCGCGATGTAGCACAAATCTTTGTCGTTTTGCACCACGGCATAATTGCGATAGATATACGCGATTTTTTCAATAGCTTCGTCCTCTGTGTCGCAAACATCGTACGTCATATCGTTTTTGAGGATTATTGCGAAATTTCGATTTTCAATCGCATACTCGAAAATCTCGTCGTCCTCGCCGTCGAGATACGGCAAAAGGTCCTCGCGCTCGCCGTACGTCCATTGTTGGTGCATTTTGGTCATATAAATTCGCGTTTTCATATCGATATTATACCACGCAATAATGCCGTTTTCAATAGAGTTGGTCAAATATCGGGAGCATCTTGCGGTTTAATCCCGTCAAAATTTCGCAATCCCGAAAGGTTTTAAGTCGCAACACGAAAAGTATATTCGCGCGCACGCGCAATTTTATAGTTGTTATTATTTATTATAAGTGTTATAATCAATATAATTCTCAAACAAAGAGGAACGCAATGGACATTATTATCAGCGGTTTGGGCGCAGTCGGCACAACCCTTATGCAAGAACTTGCGGACGAGGGACACAACGTCGTCGTGGTGGACATCAATGGCGACAAAATCGAAAAAGCCGTCAACCAATTCGACGTAAAAGGCGTCATAGGCAACAGTGCGAGCGCGGACGTGCTTAAAGAAGCAAACGTTGCGTACGCGGAGCTTTTTATCGGCGCGACCAACCATGACGAACTGAATATTCTTTGCTGCATCATCGCAAAACGCCTCGGTGCGAAAAAGACGATTGCACGCGTTTCGAAGCCCGAATATCTTGAACTTTTCGGCAACGAAAACAATTTGGGGATCAGCCTTTTGGTCAATCCGCAATACGAAGCCGCGCTTGAAATAAGCCGTATGCTTCGCTTCCCCTCGGCAATCAAAGTCAACGAGTTTTCAAACGGAAAAGTCGAGCTTGTCGAATTTAGGGTTGACGAAACAAGCGACCTCGTCGGACTCGAACTCAAAAATTTGAGCTCGAAATTCAAGGCAAAAGTCCTTATTTGTGCGGCAAAACGCGACGGAAAAGCAATTATCCCCGGCGGCGATTTCGTCATTCGCGCGGAGGATAGACTTTTCCTCACCGCAACGGCAAAAGACATATCGCTGTTTTTCAAGCAACTTGGCTGGAACAAGCAATCCAAAGACGTCATCATCGTTGGAGGCTCGACGACTGCGTATTATCTTTGCAAAGAGCTTGACAAACTCGGCATCCACTCCAAACTCATCGAGAAAAACGAACAAAAAGCTCGGATGTTTTCGCAAGATTTCAGAAAAACGGACGTCATTTTGGGCGACGGCACAGATCAGGAACTTCTGAAAGAAGAAAACATTTCCACAACCGACGCTTTCGTCGCACTTGGCAATATCGACGAGCAAAATATCATAATGAGCATGTTTGCCTCCTCTCAAAACGTGCCGAAAGTCATCACCAAAATCGACCAACTCGGTTACTACGATATGTTGCAAAAGAGCGGAATTTACAGCGCGGTGTCCACAAAAAACTCCACCGCAGACCACATCATCCGTTTCGTGCGTCTTTTGAGCAACAAATCGGGCAGCACCGTCAAGCGTATGTTCCACATCATTGACGACACCACCGAAATTTTGGAATTCGAAGCGAAAGCGAATTTCAAAAATTTCGATATACCCATTCAAAAACTCAACCTCAAAAAGCACTTGCTCGTTGCGGGCATAATCCGCAAAGGAGTGCTTATCACCCCCTCCGGACAAGACGTCATCAAAGAGGGCGACAACGTCATCATCGTCACATTGGAAGAAGGTCTTGACGATTTGAGAGATATTCTCGAAAACTAAGTGTTATGAATTTACGTTTGCTTGCATTCGTTCTAGGCGAAATCGCCGTCATAATCGGAGCATTGATGTCCATCCCTCTCTTCATGGCAATAGGCTACGGAGAGGATACGACTATACTCGCTTTCGGCATAGCGATAGGCGTTTGTTTGTTGATGGGCGTGATAGGCATCATCGTGCGTCCCCCAAAAGCCAAACGCGACATGCGCTCCACAAGCGGCTTTGCAATGTGCGCTCTGTTTTGGATTTTTATTGCGCTCGTAAGTGCCATTCCTTTCCGTGTATCCGGATATATTCCCAACTACATCGACGCTCTTTTTGAAACCATATCCGGCTACACCACGACGGGTTCAAGCATACTCACAAACGTCGAAGCTCTGCCAAAATCCTTGCTTTTCTGGCGTTCGCTCACGCAGTTTATCGGCGGTATGGGCGTGCTGGTTTTCGTCATCGTGTTTATTCCGCAAAACGACAAAATGTCCACCGCGCTTGCAAAAGCTGAAATACCGGGGCCGTCGTTCGGCAAAATCGTGAGCAAATTGCGCTTCACTTCCCTCATCTTGTACGCAATCTACATCGTGATGACGTTCATTTTGGCAGGCATACTCTGCGCGCTCAAAATGCCGGTTTTCGACAGTTTCTGCCACGCGTTTTCAACGGCTTCCACGGGCGGTTTCAGTGTAAAAGCAGCAAGCATAGCGGCATACGATTCCGTCGGTATCGAAGTTACGCTCACGGTGTTTATGGCACTTTTCTCCATAAACTTCAACGTATATTTCCTTATGCTTGTGGGGCACTTTGTAAAAGCTCTGAAAAACGAAGAAGTGTTCTGGTTTTTGGGCATTTTCGTTTCCGCAATCGCAATAATCGTTGCAAATCTTATGGCATCCGGCACGTACACCGACTTTGCAACGGCTCTTCGCGCCGCCTCTTTCAACGTATCGTCGCTTATTAGCACGTCGGGATTCGGCACTGCGGACTACACGACGTGGCCGGTGCTTTCAAGAATAACTCTGTTTGCGGTGATGTGCATAGGCGGTTGCGCAGGCTCAACGGCAGGCGGACTTAAAGTATCGCGCGTCATTATGCTTTCGAAATCGTCTGTCATAAACGTGAAAAAGACGCTCTCTCCACGCTCCGTCTACACCGTAAAAATGGACGGCAGACCCGTTGACGATGCAACCATTCGCAATGTAAAGAGCTTCTTTATCATCTACATGTTCATCATACTCGTATCGGTGATGCTCATCTCGATTGAAAACAACGACTTCGGTCGGTACAGCGCGTTTGAGACCAACTTCTCCGCCGTGCTTGCATGCTTCAACAACATAGGCCCCGGAAGCGGCGCGGTCGGTCCTACGGGCAACTTTGCAAGCTATTCGATATTTGCAAAGCTCGTGCTTTGCTTCGATATGTTGCTCGGAAGACTTGAAATCTTGCCTATACTCTTGCTCTTCAACTTTAAATCTTGGAAGAGAGCCTAAAACACTCTTTCAATCGGCGTATGCCGCACAAATACGAAAAATAAATATTGAGGTTTACATATGAACGAATTTGAAAACGACATTCAAAACGACACAATCGACGTCGATGCCGTCAGTGACAAAAAGTTTGTGCATATCGACAAGTCAAAGCGCATTTTCGACATAGTTTATCTTGCGCTTTGCTCGGCGTTTATGCTCGTAATGTGGTGCACCGGCTACAACTTTTTGCCGCTTATCGCCAACGTTTTGGCAATAGTTGCGGGCGTACTTATATTTGCGCGCGTGCTTGCAAAGAGCAACGTCGGGCTGTATATGTGGATTGCCTATATGGTGTGCATATGCGGTCTTTTCGTGTTCTTTCTCATCTGGGGCGCGGAGAGCTTCGGCAAAAACCTTTGGTACAATTTGGTGCTTGTGCTCTTCCCCGTGTTGCTTGCGACGCTGGTTTATGTGTCCGACAAGTTTATCACAAAGAAAACCGCTCTCAAAATCACTTGCGCGGTATGCTCTTTCCTTATGGTAGGCACGGCGATAGTGTACGTTTTCTTCATGAACTTGCGCTGCCGTCCAACCGTTGAGAGTTTGCAAGCGGGACACGACGACTATCTTGCAAGCGTCAAAAACAAATACACAACGCAAGACAAACCCAACGTGCTCGTCATTCTTATGGACGATATGGCGTACAGCGATATCTCGGCATACAGCTATCTCGCAAACAAAATAAGCTCTGCAAGCAGCACGGTAACCGACTCCAAAAACGCAACCATCAACACTCCCAACATCGACTCCATCGCGGACGGCGGAATCATGATGGACAACTTCTATTCCGCATCCCCTGTATGCTCTCCTTCGAGATTCTCCATCCTCACGGGCAGATACTCCTCGCGCGGATACCTCGACAACGTCGTATTCCCCAGCGACATTCAATCAAATCCGTGGTCGCCTACGCACTTCCTCAATCCCTATCAGTTCCTCAACAACGTCGACGGAATTTTGGGCGATGAAATCACTTTTGCGGAAGTATTGCAAGCGGCGGGCTACAACACGGGCTGCATCGGCAAGTGGAATCTCGGCGACTACGGTCAATATTTGCCCACAAACCAAGGCTTCGACTACTTCTACGGCAGCTATTACGTCAACGATATGACTCCGTACAACTGGGTTGAGGACTACGTGGACGAGCAAGGCAACTTCCACTCCCAAGAAGTGCGTACTCACAAAGAAAACCTCGACCAATCCGAAAGCACTAGATTGCTCACCGCAAAAATGCTCGAATTTATCTCTTCTTCAGTTGAAAACGACGAGAAATTCCTTGCATACTACACGACTCCGTGGCCGCACTTTCCCATCTATTCGGACAACTCCGGCACGGGCAAGGGCAACACGAGCGACGACACCTACGTGCAATGCATCGAGGAGTTTGACAAATATCTCGGCGATATTTTGAACTATCTCAAATCCACGCCGGATTCAAGCGGCAGCGGCTCGCTTTACGACAACACCCTCATCGTGTTCACCTCGGACAACGGCCCCGGCAGAGAGGGCGTAACCGGTGATATGAGAGGCAGAAAAAACACCACCTTCGAGGGCGGTATGAAAGTGCCTATCCTCGTCAGTTACCCCAACGGCGGCGTAGGTAGCGGCGGAAAAATCGCTCCCGAAACTTACACCTATTATCAATGGGAAAACAACGCCGAGCGTACCTCGCAAGCAAACGTCGCAAGCAAGACGAAATCGAGCACTCCCACCACCGCAACGACAAAACATATCGACGCAAGCAGCATGAACTTCGACTTGTTCAACACCATTTTGAGCTATTGCGGCATCACAAACAGCGACGGCAGCGTCTATCTGCCCTCTGACAGAATCATCGACGGCGTTGACCTTACGTCGCTTTGGAACTGCACCGTCCCGACCTCCACGCGCGTGCACGACAAACTCTTCTACCTCAAAAAAGGCAAGTGCCAAGCCGTGCAAATGGCGGTTGAGCTTGACGGAACGACCTACGACTTCAAGTACTACGACAGTGTTCGCACCGAAAACTCGGCGTTCATCGACCAAGTGTACAAAAACTACCTCTTCAACCTCGACACCGACCCGGCGGAAGGATACAGCCTGTCAAAGACCTATCCCGAAATCGCATCGAAGTTGCTTGCCGAACTCAAAGGCTTCCGCACAGAGATGAAGACCAACCGCAGAGGTATTTTGTAATATCAAACACGATAGAACTACAAAACACACTCGTCTTTACAACAAAAAAATCGTCGCGCTTGCGACGATTTTTTTTTGTGTTTATGCTTAAATCACTTGTGATATACAAGTTTTTCGATTTTATTTTCCCACCTTGCGATTTTCTCTTCGTCGTAGGTTTCGGGAATGTGCTTTGCGATTTTTGCGGCTTTTTTTGAGCGCATAAGCATGTTGTTCATTGCAAGCAAAAGCGGAAGTCTTGTCCAGCCTCTCGCCACTTTGACGACGAGGTCTTTGGGTGAGAGCACGATAAGTTTGCCCGTTGCGCCTGCCGCCATATTGCCATCGTCCACAACGCCTTTTTCAAAGAGCCAATCTAGGTCTTGCGGTTTTGCGCCGAGTAGCCAGCGTTTGAGAATGTCGATCCCCACGTGATCGCCGCCGCGAAGTTTGAAGTATTCAACCTCGTATTTCCACAAGTCTTCCTTTTTGACGGAGTTCGATTTGATGATCGTGTCCGCCAAAATGCAAGCGGCTTTCATTGAGTTTTCGATGCCGCTTCCGATCATGGGGATTGTCATAAACGCCGCGTCGCCGATTGCAGCATAGCCGTCGGCAACCATACGCGTAAGCGGATATCTGATGGGGATTATGCAAGTGCGTCCTCCACGCACGATTTCGTCGCTTATGATCGGATTCGAGGCTTTAAGTGCCTTATATGCTCTGTCAAACGTCGATTTTGGCAATTCTCCCGCTCTTCCTATAAGCACGTTGACCTTGCCTGCCGGATCGATTATACTCCAACTTATTCCCTCTTCGCCAAGATGTTTGAGATACGCCTTGTTGGTGTTTTGAGGATCTTTTACGCCGTCTGCTTTTTTGTGAAACGCGCGGTATGCGACAAAAATCTCGTTGCTTTTCGGTTCTGCGGTTACGTGCGCCGACTTCGGCAATTGCGCCCTGAACGGCGACATCGCTCCCGAATTGTCAACGACAAGATCCGCATAAAATTTTTCACCGTTTGCCACGATTCCGTTGACCGTGCCGTTCTCAACGATAAGACTTTGAACGGGAGTCGAAAAGTGAAAATCCACAACGTCTTTTGCTCTGTCAACGTATTGTTGCGCAAGGATTCGTCTTTCCGTAGACCAGTCGAGTTCCTTTTCGGGAATGTGCAAACTCACCTCTATGCGCTCTGACGGCGGAACGAACGTCCAGTTGCGTTTGGGAAAATATGTGTCCTCTTTCGGAAGCGGCAAGCCGAACATATCGAAAGCGTCGCGATTGACGTCGTCGTGCCAGTCGTATGAAAGATTTTCGTATGCGTCCTTTTCAAAAACGCTCACGTCGTAACCCGCTCTTGCAAGTCTTTCGCTTGCGACAAGCGATGCCATGCCTGCACCGATGAAGATGATTTTCATAATTTCCCTCTTTTTGTTGATGTCCGAACAAATCTGCACGGCTTATTTGCATTATAGCATACGTTTGTCGTTTTGAAAAGTATGCGTTAAAAAAAGAAAGCACCCTTGCGGGTGCTTCGATTTTTTTGAAATCGGTTTTATTCGTCAAGTTTTTCGACGATGCTTACGCAAATTGCGAAAGCGTTTGCAAGGCACGGCTCGCTTACGTTGTCCACGGTGTCGTATCTCGTGTGCAAATACTCGGGTGTGTGCGGATTGTATCCCGTAACGCTGACGCTTGAAAATCCGCGCTTTGAAAACTCGGCGCTGTCGGTATGTCCGAAAGGAAGCTTGCGCTTTTTGAACGGCACTTCGACGTCTTGAGCACAACTTCCGACAAAGTCCGCAAGAGCGACGTCGTTTTTCACGATTCCGTTGCCCTCGCGCGTGTTTACGCCAAGCGAATCGACCTCTTTGAGCGTATTGAGGCAAACGAACACCGTTTTCGCTTTGTCCTCGTCCGAATGTTTTTGGCACCACTCTCTTGCGCCGCATGCACCGACTGCGCCGCTTCCGGTGAGTATCACGCCCACTTCGGTGTGGTCAAGCTCGACTCCGCTGTCTTTTATGCTTTGCAAAAGTTCGATTGCAAGCGCGCAACCGCTCATATTTTCGTTTGCGCCCGACACTACTTTCGATTTGTTTATCGCAAAATAGGTTGCGATATAAAACGGCACGAACGCCAACGAAACGTAACCGACAATAAGCATACTTCCTGTTGCGATTTGCGAGCCGAGTCCTCCGACAATAACCCATCTTGCGACGTTTGCGACGGCAAGATACAAAAGCCCTCCGAGCAAGCAAAACAGCGTTGCGATAAACATCGTTCCGCCCATGCGATATTTGAGCGTCCACTCTCTTGTCGCGTCGACGTTTGCAACGAAATAAACTCTCTTTTCGGCTTGACGTTTGCAAGGCAAAACCGCCGTCAAATTGCTCGATTGTTTCTTGGGATAAAGCAAGTCAAGCGCATGCGAATTTGTCAAAAACTGCACAACGAAAACCACTATACCCACAAGTGCGAGCGCAAGCGACACCATTGCCGTAAAAAAGTACGCAACGGTTGCAAGCAAAGCGAACGTCGGAACGATGTAAAACACTCCCGAATACGCTTCGGGATACACGTCGAAAAACTCTTGTTTAACTTCACATACGTTTTGGAGTTGATCTTTTAAAAATGCGCTCGTTTGCGCTTCTTGTTCGCTGCCCGATTTGCGATTTTCAAACGTATTGCAAACGGTTGAAACCCTTTGGCGCGCACGCTTTGCCGACTCCTCCCTGGTATCGATCAAATCTTGAAATTTCATTCCCCTTCCTCGTCAAGATTGTTCAACATAAGTTGTAACAGCGCTTGAAGCACTCTCTTTTCGTTGTCCTCGAAGCGTCTGAACGCAACTTTATAAAAATTTTGATTGGCATCCGCAATCAACTGCGCCGCTTTTTCGCCCTCGGGCGTAAGCGACAACTTTTGCTCCCTTTTGTCGACTTCCGAAATGGACGCCGAAATAAGCCCCTTTTCGCGAAGCTCCTTTACGCTTCTTGACACAAGCGCTTTCGACACGCAAGCGTTTTGAGCAATGTCGCTAGCCATTCCGACAACTCCTATGCTCGAAAGAACGACTATCTCGTTTGGCGTGAGGTCATATCCTTTCAATTCTTTGAGTTGATAATCGGTGTAACTTTTGAGCAACTTGCGAAACGCTGCAAAAAAATATGCGGTATTTTTCAAGTCCATAACAAGATTATAACATTGATTTACAAAATGTTCAATACAAAGTTTACAAAATCAACAATATTATTTTTTTGAATAAAAAAATTAATAAAATTAACAAATTCTACAATCGCACGCAGTACGATGATATCCAAACGATGTTTGGATTGAGGAATACTCCGCTTTGCGCCAAAGGCGCATTAAACCAAGCAGACAATCTTGCAAAACTGTGGCAGGAGTTCTTGTCCCTACTTTAACCGATAGCAAAGGTTTTCTGCGCGGTAGTAGGCGCGAGGGCTAATGCGGTTGTGGCAATCGTCAAACGGTTTTTGTTTCTATTTATGGGATTCCCACGTCGTTTTGCTCCTCGGAATGACATTTGGGCGGTTGAACTAACCGCAACGACGTTTGAGCAATGTGGCTCTGACAAAGTTAATCGCACTTTATGCATTGTTTGGAAGTTAAAAACCGCGATATTGAGATGAAGAACAAGGAAACACCCCTTGAACAGCAACCCTAATGTACAAGGCGTACATGAGTTGATGGACAAGGGGTGTTGACGCAGTTATTCGCTCAATAGCGCAGTTTGGCGCGATTTGGTGTGGTTGAAAAACTGCACCAAATCGATGCATAACAAGGAAGAACCGCTTTGCGAATCCGCCCAATGTACATGTAAGTACATGACGGGTGAGCAAAGCGGCTCTGACGAAGTTAGGCGCGATTTGGTGCGGTTTTAATGCGAGGGGTGACAAACCAAATCATACCACACCCCCACCAACACTCCGTAGGCGGGATTTATCTTGCTCTCATCGATATCGATAATGTAGGTATCCCGAATGGCAAGAATCTTTTTGCGAGCTTTGACGGCAAGAGTTTTGCCTTGCTCGTTGAGCAAATAAGCCTTCATATGGAAGGGGCCGGCTTTGATTTTTACTTTCAGATTGCCATGTGAGGACTCGGCGCGACGGAAACAAAGAAATGGTAGTTTCTCGTTGATGCAACAAACCTCATTGCCGCGTGAATCAGAGATTGAAAACCAGGAAGTAAACACCTTCTTAAATTCTGACTGCATGCGCGCAACGGGTGCGCCGTTCTTGTCAAAAAGCACGACGTTTCCCATAAATCTATCCCACTGCCTTTCGGCAAAAAACACGGTTTGTCCCTCTGTGGTTTTGATTTCGAATTTTGCGCCGACGGTAAAATACTTTTGTTTTATGACAACTTTCATATTTCCTCCTTTTTTTGCGAAAATACTCAAAGTGTTTGTTGTATGTATTTTATCTTACAATATGCACGCTTGCAAGATTTAATTTCTCAACGCAAAATTATATGAAACACGCCGTTTCTCGAACTATCGGCGATTGTCAAGGTCTGATTTCAATTCACAGACGCGTTTTTTCAAAATCGGATGCAGTTTGTTGGGACAAAGCTCGCAAAGAGGTTCGAGGACGAAAGCGCGATTTTGCATATCGATATGAGGTACGCACAAATCGTTTGCGGAAATCACGCAATCGTCGTAAAAAATCACGTCTATATCCAGCGTTCTGTTCCCCCATCTTTCACTGCGCACGCGCTCTCCACCGGTCTCGATTTGCGATATGACAGAAAGAAGTTCAAAGGGAGAATAAAGAGTTGATATTTTCACTGCGCTGTTGACAAACTCGCCCGTGGCAACGCCTCCGTACGGCGCGGTTGAGTAGCGGGAACTCTCTTTGACGTCTTTGATATTGTCGTCGGCTTTCAGTCTTGAAATCGCAAAATCGAGATAAGCGTTTTTGTCGCCGAGATTCGAGCCGAGCGCAAGATAAACCTCATGCCACTCTTTTTCCGCTACGACAGCGACATAATCAAAAACACCGCTCATGGGAGCATCCGGCTTTTTCACTTGCACAACGACTTTTTTTGCGGGGTATTTTTTTAGCAATACCTCCGCCGCCCTTGTCGCGAGCGTTTCAATCAAATTGAAACAATTATTTTCACAAAACGACTTTAAAGTCTTTTTTACGTCACTATAACTGATGGTTTTTGTCAAATCATCGTTTTTTGCCGCTTGCGAAAAATCGTAAAAAACCTCCGCTGTCAACAAAAACCTTTGCGGATTTGTTTTTTCTTCGGGATTGCATCCGTGGCATGCTTTTACTTCAAAGTCTTTTAGAATAATCTTGTTCATATGCAATTCGGGTTTGATTTTTTATATTTTAGGTTGTTATTTTGCAAGGTTTATCACGGCTCGATTTTCTTTGACGTCATGGACTCTTACAAACAAAACGCCCTGTTTCACCGCAAGCATCGTCGAGTCGAGCGTGGCGGAAAGTCGCGTTTCGGGAGTGCCGCCGAACATAGACTTTCTTGACGTGCCCAGCAAAAACGGATACTCTTCAAACATATCCAAAAGTTTGTCGTAATCGTTGAGAAGTTGCCAATCCTCGTCGTTGGATTTGTTGAAACCGATTCCACCGTCAAGAAGTATTCTGTTTTTGTCAAGTCCCGATGAAAGAAGCGTATCCACCGCCCTCATAAGTCCCGTTTCCTTGTCGAAAAACAAGTCGGGTATCCCTGACTTGCGTCTGTCGTGCATAACGCAAATCGCAACGTCGTTTTGCGCGACTACATTTGCAAGATTTTTGTCGAGCAAACAACTCACGTCGTTTATCATATCCGCGCCCACGTCGATTGCGGCTTGCGCAACGTCGGGATAAAACGTATCTACGCTCACGAGTGCGTCGGGAAACTCTTTTTTTATGCTTTCCACGGCAGGCAGAACCCTCGACATTTCTTCAAGCGCACTTACGCTTTGAGCGCCGGGACGCGTGGACTGTCCTCCGATGTCGATAATTTCGGCACCATGCTCCAAGAACTTTTTTGCCGTTTCGACCGCATCGTGCGCGTGGCGACTTCCTGCATAAAAGCTGTCGGGAGTGACATTGAGGATTGCCATAATGTGCGTTCCGCTCTCGAAGACCTCGTTGCCGACGTGAAAATCGTAGTGACGTTCTGTTTTCATTTCAACCCCTCCAAAATCAATCTCTCGATACTTTCGTCAACCTCGCCGCGCTTTGCGAAAGTGATGGTTTTTGCGCCGATTTTCTTAACTCCGCGTGCGCTCATGCACGTGTGCTGCGCCTCGATTGCAACGATCACGCCCTTGGGATTAAGTTCGTCGAAAATTGCGTCTGCGATTTGTGCGTTCAACCTCTCTTGCAGTTGCAAACGCTTTGCGTAAACGTCAACCACTCTTGCAAGTTTGGAAAGCCCCACCACTTTGCCGTCGGGAATATACGCGATATGCACCTTGCCGAAAAACGGCATAAGATGATGCTCGCAAGTGGAAGAAAAATCTATATCTCTTTCGATGACTACTTCGCTTCCGCTCTCGTCAAACACTTTTGAAAGATGCGTCTTTGCGTCGTCGCTATATCCCTGCGTCAACTCTTCGAGCATACGCGCCACTCTGTCGGGGGTTTGCAAAAGCCCTTCGCGTTCGGGATCTTCCCCTATTGCGACAAGTATGTCTTTGACTGCCTTTTTGATTGCTTCTTTGTCGATTGTATTGTTTTTCATTTTCGTTTACTCGTTGGTTTTAAGGTCTGAGAAAAGCGTCAGCGAACCGCACAAAATCGTCACGTCGCAATCGCCGTTCAGTGCGTTTTGCACTGCCGTTTTTATATCGTCTTGCATCGAACATTCCCCTTTGCAAAGAGGCGCGACTATGCATTTTAGTTCTTCCTTTTGCATTGCTCTGGGCGACGGCGGCGTAATGCACGTTATCCTGTTTGCAAGCGGTGCGAGAATAGTGCAAATGCCTTTTACGTCCTTGTCTTTAAGTATGCCGAGCACGAGATGCACGCGCTTGTTTTTAAACAAATCTTTGATTGCGTCTGCAAGAGTCATTGCTCCTTGCGGATTGTGCGATCCGTCAAAAACAAGCACTTTATCTTGCGGAATCGTGATGTTAAACTCCTCTTTTGCGTTTTTTACAACTTGCAACCGCGCTTTCCATATCGTGTTTTTAAGCCCGACTTTAAGGGCGTTTTCGCTTATATCGAAATGCTTTTTGTTAAGCTCTTCGACGGCGCAAATCGCAATCGCGGCATTGACGAGTTGATGTTTGCCAAGCATGGAAATTTCATATTCCTTTCCGTCGTAGGAAAAGACTTGTCCGTCTAGATTGCCTCTCAAAAACTTCGGTTCTTTGCAAACAACGACGTTTGCTTTGCGGTACTCTTTTTTGCCGTCTTTGAGAGCGAAGGGGCGTTTTAGTTGTTCCATAACTTCTGGGGGCTGATTGCAAGTTACGACTACGTCTTTGGTTATCGCCGCCTTTTCGCTTGCGATTTCTCCGAGCGTATTTCCGAGCAAAGCGCAATGGTCAAGACCTATGGGAGTAATGATTGAAAGCACCTTGTCGTCAATGGCGTTGGTTGCGTCCCACCTTCCTCCGAGTCCCGTTTCAAGCACACACACGTCGCACTCTTTGTCGAAAAACGCAAGCATTGCGACGGCGGTTTCGATTTCAAACGCAGTCGGTTTAAACTCGGATATGCCGAAAGCGTTTCGCAAAATTTGCTCGCTTTCTATGCACTCTCTCACTGCGGTGAGATACTTTGCCACGTCCTCGTTCGAGAGCGGATTGCCGTTTATAAGCCACCTTTCGTTGTAGCAAAACACGGACGGAGAATTGTACGTTCCAACCTTGTAGCCCGCCTCTTTAAGCACGGACGTGAGATATGCGCTGACGCTCCCCTTGCCGTTGGTGCCCGCGATATGCACGAATTTCAGATGTTTGTCGGGTGCGTCGAGAAGATCGAGAATCTCCCTCATACGTTCGATACCGTAATCCGAACCCGACCTTTCGATGTTTTTGATGTATTCGATTGCCTCTTGATAAAACAAAAAGCACCTCCTTTGGAAGCACTCGCAAAAAAACCTTTCGGTAATATGTGAAGTCCGGAGTGAATATTGCACCGCGAGCAACGCTCTTCGTCCGCCGACACCCCACGTTCGCACGGCACTTAACGCGCAATTTCTACTACTTCCATAGATGATGTTTTGATTTTACCACCATTCGAAAACAGTTGCAAGAGAAAATGAACAGCGCAACAAAAAAAAATTATTGCGCAATGCGATTATGTGGTTTATACTGAATCCATATTATTAAAATAAGATTAAAGGAGTTGCTTATGTTGACAAATACGTTGGGCGCAAGAGAGTTTTCTCTTCGAGATCCCATGGTGTTCATACTGTACGGCATAGTGCTTGCGTTTATCGTCGCGCTGTCGCTTTACTATATGCTCTCCGCGCTCAAAAGAGCGAAACAACTCGGCATCGAGTCCTCGAAAATCAAAAAAGTTATCACCACGTCGGCAACGTTTTCCATTCTTCCCGGCCTCGGAATCGCGCTGGGTGTAGTGACGCTCGTCGGCACTTTGGGCATTGCGTTCCCCGCAATCAGACTTTCAGTCGTCGGTTCGCTCCAATACGAAACGCAGATGGCAAACGGCGTCGCGGAAGGTCTTTACGGCTCTATGGAAGCGATGATTGCTCACGGGATCACCGCGCAAGACTTTGCCACTATGGCTATGATTATGACGATTGCAATCTGCTCGGGCGGCGTTGAAGTGCTTTTCTTCTACCGCTTGTATCAGCCCAAAATCGGCAAACTCATGGCAAAAACGACGGGCGGAAAGAAAGGCGGCGTAAATATCGGCGATCTTATCTTCCAAGTGTCCTTCATCGGTATGGTCATCGGCTATCTTGCGATGAGCATCGAAACGCTTGCCAAAAACGTGACGTTCGTGGACGGCTACTACAACTTCATCGCAGTGCTTGTGGCAATGGGTTGCATGTACGTGTGCGACGTGCTTATAAACAAAGCAAACTGGAAATGGCTTGACAGTTTCTCAACGCCCGTGTCCATGCTCATAGCAATGTTTGTGGTCGGCGTGATAAGCTACTGCGCAAACAAATACGGCTGGGCACTCTCTTCCGACACGTCGTCGGCAGCGGAACAAGCCGCAGAGGCTGCAAGAAACGCCTTTGCAATGATACTGTAAGGAGGTGCGATTATGGCAAAAGAAAGAGTTAAAGTTTCAATGGATTACAACCTAAAATCCCACATCATCGGCAAAATTTGGCTTGCGTTGTCGCTTGTCATATTCTTTGCCGTCCCCACGACGATTTGCCTCTACTACGACGTCAAACCCGACATGAGCGTCATGGGTACGTCCGCAGTACTCATTCCCTTCATCATCAACTTCTTCTCGGGAATATTCGAACCTATCATCTATTCCCCGATGTTGGGCATCAACAGTGCGTACCTTGCCTTTATCACAGGCAACCTTTCCAACCTCAAAATCCCTTGCGTCGTCAAAGCGCAAGAGATTTGCGGCACGAAACTCGGTACGGAAGAAAACGAAGTGGTGTCCACCCTCTCGGTTGCGACAAGCACTCTGGTGACAACGGTCATCATCGCGGTGTTTGTGCTTATCCTTGCGGTCAGCAACGTTGAAACGGCAATCAAAAACACTCCGTGGATTACGCCTGCGTTCACTTGCGTTGTTTATGCGCTGTTTGGATCGCTCGGCGGAAAATACGTCGTCAAAAACATCAAGCTCGCCGTATTCCCGCTTGTCATCATCGTTGCGTTCTCTCTCATTTTGGGATTTGCAGCGCCAAAGCTCGGCGTCGGCTCGGCATACTTGTTTGTCGGTATAGCACTCTGCGCAATCTTCGGTATTCTCCAAGTCGTGCGTGAAAAGAAAAAGCAAAAACTTCAAGAAGAAAAAGAACACCTCGAAGGAATCGCGGTTTCCGACGTCGAACTCGACGAAAACTCCGCAAACGCCGTCAAATCCGACGATGAGCAAAGCGAAAATCAAAATGAAGAGCAAAACGAAGAGCAAGCTCTCGAAGATGTCGAAAAAGAGGCGGAACAAATCGCAGAGGACACCCAAAGCGTTGACTAAAAAGCAATTCAAAGCATAAAAAATCCGACGAAAATTCGTCGGATTTTTTCTTTTTTCAGACAGATGAGAAACAAGGGGTTTGCCCCCTTTTTTAACTATAAATAAACGCGCTATTGAGATGAAGAACAATGAAACACTATTGTTACTCGTACTTTCGAGTTGAAATAACAAAAAGCAAACAGATGAGAAACAAGAAAGAACCCATTTTGCAGATAGGAGCGTACTGAGCCGTACGTGACTATTTGCAAAATGGGTTCTGACGAAGTTTATCGCTGTTTGAATTTGTTATTCCAACTCGAATGCGCCGGTGTAAAGCTGATAATACCTCCCCCTCTGCGCTATCAACTGCTCGTGATTGCCGCGCTCGATAATCTCGCCGTGTTCGAGGACGCAAATCATGTCGGAGTTGCGGACTGTGGAAAGTCTGTGCGCGATGACAAAAACGGTGCGACCTTGCATAAGTTTGTCCATTCCCTGCTCGATAAGTTTTTCTGTGCGAGTGTCGATGGAGCTTGTAGCCTCGTCGAGAATGAGCACGGGCGGATTTGCGACTGCGGCGCGAGCGATTGCAAGAAGCTGACGTTGACCTTGCGAAAGGTTTTCGCCGTCGCCTGTAAGCATGGTGTCATATCCTTCCGGCAAGTGGCGGATAAAATAATCCGCATTTGCGAGTTTTGCCGCGGCTTTGACTTCCTCGTCGGTGGCGTCGAGCTTGCCGAAACGGATGTTGTCGGCGACCGTCCCCGTAAAGAGGTGCGTATCTTGAAGAACCATTGCCATAGAGTGACGCAAATCGTCTTTTTTGATTTTTGTTATATTGATGTTGTCGTATCTTATCTTGCCCTCGTTTATATCGTAGAAGCGGTTGATAAGGTTTGTAATCGTGGTCTTTCCTGCGCCGGTTGAGCCGACGAGTGCGATTTTTTGTCCCGGCAACGCTTCCATTGTGACGTGTTTGAGGACGGTTTTTTCGGGAACGTAACCAAAAGATACGTCCTCGAATTCGACCTCTCCTCTCCACTTGACGTAAGTCGTCGTGCCGTCTGCTTTGTGGAAATGTTTCCATGCCCACTCACCCGTGTACTCGTCTGTTTCGACGATGTTGCCGTCCTCGTCCTCTTTTGCGTTTACGAGAGTTACATAGCCTTCGTCCTGTTCGGGTTGCTGGTCAATCAATTCAAAGATACGCTCCGCGCCTGCAAGTGCCATAAGAACGCCGTTCATTTGTTGAGCGATTTGCGAGAGCGGATTGCTGAATTGACGTGAGAATTGCATGAAGGATACAAGTCCGCCCCAAGTCATTCCTCCGAATCCGCCGATTGCCATAATCGTACCGAGAATTGCGGTTGCCGCATAGGACACGTAGGACAAGTTGCCCATGATCGGGAATAGTATATTCGCATACGTGTGCGCCTTGTCGGAGTGATGGAACAAATCCTCGTTGAATTCGTCGAAATCGATTTTTTCCTCGTCCTCGTGGCAGAACACTTTGACCACTTTAAGTCCGTCGATATGCTCCTCGATAAAGCCGTTTATCGCGCCGGTCTGGCGTTGTTGACCGACAAAGTGCTTGCCGCTCTTGCCTGCGACGAACTTCATAATGAAAAGCATTATGACGAGCATAACCACCGAACAAAGCGTCAGCAGCGGAGATACGAGCATCATTGCGACAAACATACCGACAACCATAAGCAAGTTGCTGATAAGGTTGGGAATGCCGTTTGAAAGCAGTTCGCGCAACGTGTCCGTGTCGTTGGTGTAAAGGCTCATTATGTCGCCGTGGGTGTGAGTGTCGAAATATTTGACGGGCAATTTTTCCATCTTTTCGAACATCTCATCACGCACGCTTTGGAGAGTTTTGGTGGTGACTCTGACGAGAATGTAGTTGTAAAGATAATGAAGCCCTGCGCCCACGACGTACATTGCCGCCATAACGCCGACGATACCGCCGAAGTTTTGCATGGTGACTTCCGCCGCCCTTGCGATGATTTCCGCATTGGAGGTGACGTACACTCCGTTTGCATAAGCAAGAGGAAGGATATAGTTGTTGACGACAACCGAGCCGAGCATAAACGTACCTGCGATGTTGCAAAGCACGTTTGCGATCATGCAAATCAATGCGCCGATAAGTTGACCTCTATACGGTTTCCAATACCCGAGAATACGCTTCAAGGTTTGCATAGGGTTCTTTGCCCTAAACTTGTTTTGAGCCGCCGCTTTTTTGACGTTTTGTTTTTTGTCTTTATGCATTGACGCTCACCTCCTCGTCGCTTCCTTTCTTTTGGGAATTGTACACGTCCCGATAAATCTCGTTGGTTGCAAGCAACTCCTCGTGAGTGCCAACGGCGTCGATTTTGCCGTCGTTCATAACGATGATTCTGTCCGCGTCCTCGACGGAAGAGATACGTTGAGCGATGATAAGCACCGTAGTATCTCCGAATTCTTTTTTGAGTCCGGATCTTATTGCCGCGTCGGTTGCGGTATCGACTGCGGACGTAGAATCGTCCATAATCATGATTTTCGGCTTTTTGAGCAAAGCGCGCGCGATGCAAAGACGTTGTTTTTGACCGCCGGATACGTTGACGCCGCCCTGACCGAGTTCGGTTTCGTAACCGTCGGGGAAAGACATAATGAAGTCGTGCGCTTGCGCCGCTTTTGCAGCGTGTTCGATTTCCTCGTCCGTTGCGTCTTTGTTGCCCCAAAGCAAGTTTTGCCTTATCGTGCCGCTGAACAACACGTTCTTTTGAAGCACCATTGCGACGGAATCTCTGAGTTTGTCAAGCTTGTAGTCCTTGACGTTGACGCCCCCGACCTTCACCTCGCCGTCCAAAACGTCGTAAAGTCTGGGAATCAGCTGGACGAGAGTGGACTTTGCCGAGCCGGTTCCGCCTATGATACCGATGGTTTCACCGCTCCTGATATGCAAGTCGATGTTTTCAAGATTGAGGACGTCGCGGGATTTCGAATAGGAAAAATCGACGTTGTCGAAATCGATACTGCCGTCTTTGACTTCGATATCCTGTGAGTCTGGAGCGTCTTCGATGTCGATTTTTTCGTCGAGAATTTCAACGATACGATCGAGGGACGCACGCGAAAGCACGATGTTCATAAAGCCCATTGCCACCATGATAAGCGACATAAGGATTTGCATAATATAACTCAAAAATGCAGTGAAATCGCCGAGTTTCATGTTGCCCACGATGATGTCGTTGCCGCCGAACCACGCAACGCAAATCATACAAGCGTAAATGACGATTTGCATAAACGGGAATGCGATAACGATGATTTTTTCCGCGGAAAATTGAAGTTTTTGGACAGTTGAACTGACTTTTTTGAACTTGTCGATTTCGTTGTCCTCTCTCACGAACGCCTTGACCGCTCGGATACCTATGAGGTTTTCCTGCGTGGACTCGTTCATATCGTCGTATTTGCGGAGCATCTTTTCAAATCTCGGGAACACGACTTTCACACCCACGATAAGTCCTACGATCAAAACGGGGATCGCCGCGGCAAATATGAGCGACAAATCCGGGCTTATTGAGATTGACATGCACATTGCCAAAATCAACATTATCGGCGAGCGCACAAGCATACGGATGATGATTTGAAATGCCATCTGTATGTTGGTTACGTCGGTGGTAAGTCTTGTCACAAGGCTTGCGGTTTTGAATCTGTCAAGGTTTGCAAAGGAGAAGTTTTCAATCTTGTAAAACATCTTTTTGCGCAGATTTTTTGCAAAACCCGTCGAAGCGGTCGCCGCAAGTCTGCCCGACATCGTGCCGAAAAACAGCGATATCAACGCCATAACTATCATCATTGCGCCGCAAGTGACTATAAACCAGACGCGGTTGTTCATCGTAAACAACTCGAAGCCTTTGCTTCCAAGTTGAAGCGTAAACGTAAAAGACGTTGCGTCCTCAACCATACCTACGTTTACGATTTGCGCCATGATGAGCGGAATCAAAATTTCAAAAAGAACTTCCAGCGCAACCAAAACAGACGTGAAAATCGCGTGGACTTTGTACTCTCCCACGCAACTCGCCATCTTTTTGAGTCCGCCTTTGGATCTCGGTGCCATATTTTTTTCGTTTGCCATAATCACCTTAATTTCGCATAGCGCGAAGATGAAAAATATTTGCAAAAGCAAAATGCTTTCATCGACCGTGCAAAAAAAATCACGATCATATTTTATTTACAATTTATTAAAAAAAATGTCAATGATTTATGTCAAATTCTTATAAATATTAAATTTATTTTAATAAATATATACATCCTTTCGGTCGAGTGATAAAATTTGGCGGCGCGAACATTTTATTATATCGCAATGTATGTTCGCTTAACTTGACAAATGTGCCGTGTTTGTGCGATAATTTATACAACAATTCGGTTTGGGGGACACGTTATGTCTGCACAAAAAGAAGATTTGCGCATCGTTCGCACAAGAAAGCTTTTGAGCAACACGCTGCTGGATATGATGGAGGAGGAATCCATCGAAAAAATCAGCGTCATAGACCTTTGCAACAAAGCGATGGTCAACCGCGCAACGTTCTACGCACACTTCGAGGACAAATACCACCTTTTGGCTTTTGCCTTGGAAGAGCTCAAAGACGACCTCTACAAAAAGTTTACCAAGGATACCAAGTTCACCACCCCCACCGAAACGCTCAACTCGATGATTATGATGGCAGTCGACTTTTTCTTTGACAAGCACAACCACATCGCCAACATAATTCGCTTCAACAGAAACGGCAAAGTGATAAGCACTATACAGGATTCCATCGCACATTCCATCAAGTATCAGCTTTCGAAATACAAAGACACGTACGAAATCAAAATGCCCCTTCAAATTCTATCCACTTTCGTTGCGGGCGGCATGATAAACACGGTGCTTTGGTGCGTGGACAACCCCGGCAGATACACGTACGAAGAGTTTATCTCCTATGCAACCTGCCCTCTTGCCGAGCGTTGCTTTGTGAAAAAATAAAACAAATACTTATGAAAGACGAATTGCAAAACGCAGTTCGTTTTTTTATTATCTCCCAAAAACCTTCGTCAAAAATCTATTATATCGTTTTTGATTTTATCAAATAGAACATCCTATATGTTCCATATTTCGACCTAATGAAAAAAACTTAAAATTTTTGAGCAAAATATATTGACATAGCAAATTTTAGTGATATAATTAGCAATCGAAGATAAAGAGTGCTAACAAACAAGCACGGTGATTGCCAAAGACGTAAAAGCGTATGAAGCAATCGAAGGCTCAAAAGGCACGACACGGAACATATTTCAAAGGAGGTATGAACTATGGACACCAATAAATTTACGAAAAAAGCATTGGATGCAATAAATGCGGCGCAAAACCTTGCGCTTGAAAGACATCATCAACAACTTTGCAAGGAGCATATCGCGTATGCGTTGCTCAACGACGAGGAAGGGCTTATTCCGAAACTCGTCACAAAGTGCGGCTCGGACGCTCCGCAACTGGTGAGAGAAATCGACAGAATTCTCTCTCAAATGCCCTCTGTCACGGGCAACGGCGCAGGCGAAGTGTATCTGTCGCAAGACTGCTCCCTTATGCTTTCGCAAGCGGAAAAAGACGCAAAGAAACAGGGCGACGATTTTGTGAGCGTCGAACATATCTTTGCCGCAATCCTCGACAACCCCACCCCTGCCCTCAAAGCAGTATTTGCAAAGTGCAAACTCACCAAAAAGGGTTTTATGGACGCGCTTTCGCAAGTTAAAACCTCAAAAGTGACAAACGACAGCCCCGAAGACACCTACGACGTACTCAACAAATACGGTCACGATATGGTTGAGAGAGCGGCGCGCGGACAACTCGACCCCGTCATAGGACGTGACGACGAGATAAGAAACGTTATTCGTATATTGTCAAGAAAGACAAAAAACAACCCCGTTCTTATCGGTGAGGCGGGCGTCGGCAAAACGGCAATTGCGGAAGGACTTGCCCAACGTATCGTCAGAGGTGACGTCCCAGAGGGACTCAAAGACAAACACATCTTCGCACTCGATATGGGCGCGCTCATCGCAGGCGCAAAATACAGAGGCGAATTTGAAGAAAGACTCAAAGCGGTTCTTGGCGAAATCAAAAAACAAAACGGCAGAATGTTGCTGTTTATCGACGAATTGCACACCATTGTCGGCGCAGGCAAAACCGAAGGCAGCATGGACGCAGGCAACCTTTTGAAACCTATGCTTGCAAGAGGCGAATTGCACTGCATCGGCGCAACCACGCTTGACGAATATCGCAAATACATCGAAAAAGACCCTGCTCTGGAAAGACGTTTCCAACCCGTCATGGTCAACGAACCTACGGTTGAGGACACAATCGCAATTCTGCGTGGCTTGAAAGAAAGATACGAAATCTTCCACGGCGTGCGCATACACGATCAAGCTCTCGTCGCGGCGGCGACTCTCTCGGACAGATATATCACCGACAGATTCCTCCCCGACAAAGCAATCGACCTCGTGGACGAAGCGTGCGCGATGATTCGTACCGAAATCGACAGCATGCCAACCGAAATGGACGTTATCAGCCGTAAAATCATGCAACTCGAAATCGAGGAAATGGCTCTTGAAAAAGAAACCGACAAACTTTCTATCGACCGTCGCGAATCCATCAAAAAGGAACTTGCCGAACTCCACGACAAATTCAACGAAATGAAAGCGCAATGGGAAAACGAGAAGAAGGAAATCAACAGCGTTCAGGACACCAAAGCCGAGATTGACCGCGTAAATCTTCAAATCGAAGAAGCAAAGCGCAACAGCGACTACGGCAAGGCGGCGCAACTTCAATACGGCGAACTGCCTGCCCTCACCAAGAAACTCGAAGAGGCTGAAAAGAAATCCGCAAACGGCTCTACCCTTCTTCGTGACGAAGTGACTGCGGACGAAATCGCAAAAATCGTTGCAAAGTGGACGGGTATCCCCGTAACCAAACTTATGGAAAGCGAAAAAGAAAAACTCCTTCACCTCAGCGACGAACTCCACAAGAGAGTTATCGGACAAGACGAAGCGGTGCAAGCGGTCAGCGAAGCGGTGCTGCGTTCTCGTGCAGGCATATCCGACGAAAACAGACCTATCGGTTCGTTCCTCTTCCTCGGCCCTACCGGCGTCGGCAAAACCGAGCTTGCAAAGACGCTTGCTTCCTATCTGTTTGACGACGAGCGCAACATCGTGCGTATCGATATGACGGAGTACATGGAAAAATTCAGCGTATCTCGTCTTATAGGTGCGCCTCCGGGATACGTGGGATACGACGAAGGCGGTCAACTCACCGAAGCCGTGAGAAGAAAACCCTACTCCGTCGTGCTGTTCGACGAAATCGAAAAGGCACATCCCGACGTTTTCAACATCTTGCTTCAAGTGCTCGACGACGGCAGAATCACCGACAGTCAAGGCAGAACCGTCAACTTCAAGAATACAATCATCATCTTGACTTCCAACCTCGGCAGCAACGTGATCCTCGACAACATCGACCAAAACGGCAACATCAAAGAAGAAGCAAAAGAGCAAATCGACAAGTTGCTCAAACAGACCTTCCGCCCCGAGTTCCTCAACAGACTTGACGACACCGTGTTGTTCACTCCGCTCACAAGAGAGAACGTGTACAAGATCATCGACATCATGCTCAAAAAGCTGGAATCGAGGCTCGAAAAGCAAAACCTCAAACTCGAAGTTACGCAAGCGGCAAAAGACCTTATCGTTGACGGCGGCTACGACGTGACGTTCGGCGCAAGACCGCTCAAACGTTATATCGAAAGCAACGTCGAAACCAAAGTCGCAAAAGCAATCTTGCAAGGCAACATGGACGAAGGCGACACAATCGTGGTTGACGCAAAAGACGGCGAAATCGTCGTATCGTCAAAACACTAAAAAAGTTCCACGGCGATGTGAACTCAAAACACTCATAATTTTCCCTATAAAAAGAAGCGGCGGATTTTGAATCCGTCGTTTCTTTTTTCAATTCCAAAATGTTCTATGTTGAGATTTGCACGGCAGCATTGCGCTCGCAATGACGTTTGAAATAATCCATACAGCGCAAACGCCGCTAAAAACCAAAGCAATTTCAGCTGATTCTTTTCAAGTGCGGCAAGGCGTAGGCGAAAAACTTTTTGTAGGCGGCGCATTTGTCTAGGTCGATACGCTCGCGCTTGCAGCCGTTGCGGCACATATGATAGAAATTGCACTCCTTGCATTTGTCCTCGATTTGCATACTTTCTTTTATGAATTCGGTTGCAACGGGGTGCTTTGACAGCGCAAAGAAATCGGTATCGTTGATGTTGCCCATATCGTAGCAATCGAGGCAATAAAAGTCGCACGGATAGACCTCGCCGTCCCCTTCGATGACGAATTGATGACAGCAATGCCCTTCCATACCGCACTGTTCGGGACACTCGAAATGCGCAAGGCGCACGAAGTTGTCAAATTGGCGGATTGAGGTGTATTTGCCGTCCATACAGTCTTTGAGATACATCGCAAAGCACTTTTGCAAAAACTCGGAATAGTCCTCGGCGGACATGGAATAGTTTTCCTCATCACTTGGGAACGGATCGTTGTAGGTGGTTTTTGAGATAGGCTTGCCGCTCTCGTCCACGCGCAATGGTTTGAGCATAGGTATAAACTGCAAATGCTTGAAGTTTTGTTTTTTGAAAAACTTATAAATCGGCTCGATACGGTTTGCCACCTGCTTTGTCAGCACCACGAGGATATTGAAATCCACGCCGTATTTTTGCATAAGTTTTGCGCCGTTGAGCGCACGTGAAAACGTGGGATTGCCGTTTGCGTCTATGCGGAGCGAATCGGCAACCTCGTCGCCGTCCAAGCTCAATCCGACAAGGTAGCCGCCGCGCTTGAATATCCTGCACCACTCGTCGTCGATGAGCGTTCCGTTGGTTTGCACGCCTATGCTGACGGGCACGCGATTGACGTTCAACTCACGAATAATATCGTGCAGTTTCAAAAAAAACTCCTTACCGGCAAGCAGCGGCTCGCCGCCCTGAAAGGAGAGCATAACCCTGTCGTGTCCTGCAAAATCGAAGGCTTTTTTGAGTGTTGAGCGCAGAGTTTTTTCGCTCATCATTCCGTGCGACGGCATCTCTCTATGGCTTGAGAGGTCGTTGTAAAAACAGTATTTGCATCGCAAATTGCAATTTGACGAGGCAGGTTTAAGCATTATGCTTATGTTCATAAAACCTATTTTCCTTGTTGTTTCTCTTATTGTTGCGTATCGCAATCTTCGTCTTGGTCAAATACAATCTCGTATTGTGCGCTTTTGCTCACGGCATTGACGATTGCAAGGCGAGTTGCCTCGACTGCTGCCGATTGCACCGGTGCAAGATTGACTACGGGACGTCTGCCGCTTGCAAGGCAGAACATGGTGTCGCCGTCGTACATCGTATGCACGGGACGGATTGCCCTTGCAAGCCCGTTATGGGATATGCTTGCAATCAAATTTGCCTCGACTTTGGAGAGTTTCGCATCGGTGATTATGCAACCTATCGTTGTGTTTGTCCCAAGCAAAAGTTTTGCGAATTCACCGTTTGCGAGGCATTTTTCCGTGTCGATAAACTCGCCGTTTCTGCCCTTTGCGCCTGCAATTATTTTGCCGCTTTCATCTACGACGTCACCCATAGCGTTGACAGCAACGACTGCCGTAACCGTGACGCCCGCCACTTTGACGGTTGCCGCGCCGATACCGCTCTTGCACGCGTTTTTCAAGCCTCTTATCTTGCCTACCGTTGCGCCTCGTCCTGCGCCGATATTGCCGAAATCGAGGGTTTTTGACGCATTTTTGCACGCATTAAGTCCGTATTGCGCGGTTGGATAGTGATATTCCTTCTGATTGAGGTCATAAAGCACCGCACCGCAAACAATAGGCACGATCTTGCCCATAGACTTGAATCCCTTGCCATTTTGTTTGAGATATTCCATAACTCCGACGGTGGATGCAAGCCCGTATGCCGAGCCGCCCGACAGCACGACGGCATTGACTTTTTGCATCATCTTCTCGTTGTGAAGAAGGTCGGTTTCTCTCGTACCGGGTGCGCCTCCTCTGCAATCCACGCCTCCGACCGCTCCGTTTTCGGCAAGGATTACGCTTACGCCCGTAAACTCGTCCTCATAGTGTCCTATCTTAAAACCGGAAGGTATTGTTACATTCATTTTCACACCTCAAAAAAGTCCTCCGAACAAGAAGGACTTTCGTTTTTTTATTTACACAAATCGTCTATGCTTGTCTGCTCATAGATGATGAACTTGTCAAAGAAATCCGCAACGTCCTTTTGCATTTGCTCGCCGCACCAATCGTAAAACACTTCGTGTCTTGCGCCGGGATAGAGATGAAGCTCGGTGTTGATGCCGTTTTGTCTGTACATTTTGTCAAGTTTTTTGACGCCCTTGCCCATTTGCCCGACAGAGTCCGCATCACCCGAAAAAATGCCGATTGCGGTTGCAGGATTGAGTTTTGCCTGCGCTTTTTTGGTGTACAGCTTCGATGTTTCTTTCATCATATAATAGTCAAAACCGACGGACATGTTTTGATGCGCAAGCGGATCTGCAAGCACATCCTCTCGTCTTGCCCTTACGCTGTTTGCCCATTGCAGCTTGCCCTCGTCGCCTTTGAATTTCTGGAAGTTGTCGCTCACCCAATTGACAATACGAGGACGCCAGTTTCTTGCCACAAGGAATATCGGCGCAACCACAATTTTGCCAAAAGTGAACAGGCTGCGCATATGTCCCGAACCTATGAGTGCGATTGCTTTGACGTCCGTCCCCTCCTGCGCAAACGCTTGCGAGAGGAAACTGCCATAGCTGTGTCCCATAAGAAACACTGGCAAATCATATTGAGATTTTAGCCACTCACGGAAAAACAATTCGTCGTTCAAAGTCTTTTTGAAAATGTTGCCGGGGTGTTTGCCGCGATTTTGGTCGGTTTCGGTCAAACCGTGCGCGCGGTGATCATCGCCGAAAACTATGTAACCTCTTGAATTGAGATAGCGTGCAAACTCGTCGTAGCGGCCCGCATACTCGCTCATGCCGTGCACGAGTTGTATTACGCCCTTGGGATTTTCCACGTCGTCCCAAAGCCTGCAATAAATCTCGGTGTTGTCAAAACTTTTGAGCTTAAACTCTTTCATATTGCACTCTCCGCACAAAATAAGGTTTATTAAGCACATTATAAACAATAAAACTCATTTTATCAATAGCACTTTGCAAAAATAACACATCAAAAATTGCAAAATTCGCAAAGGAGTGCTACACTGTATTTATGCAAGTATCCATAATCTTAAACTGCGGAAATGAAATAAAACGCAAAATAAAAGGCGACAAAGTCGTATGCTGTGACGGCGGTTTCAACGTATGCCCCGTCAAACCCGACGTGATTCTGGGCGACTTCGACTCCCTCGAAAAACCCGACAGCTCGGACATTCCCCTTGTCGAGCACAATCCGCACAAGGACGCAAGCGACGGCGAACTTGCCGTGTATTATGCAAAAGAGGTTTTGCATGCGGACTCAATCGTATTTTACGGCATAACAGGAGGACGAGTGGACCACGTGCTTTGCAACCTGTCCATTATGCGCCTTGCCGCAACTCTCGGTATGAACGCAAAGGCGGAAGAGGACGGACTCGATATACACTATGTCGAGGGCAAATTTGACCTCGCCACGCAAAAGGGCGAAACTATATCCATTATCCCCTACGGCGAAAGTGCGCTTGTGAGCGACTCTCAAAATCTCGAATATCCGCTTGACGAACTCCTGCTCAAATCCTGCGATTCGAGAGGATTGTCCAATGTGTCCCTCGGCGGCAAAATCCACATAAACGTCAAGCACGGCGGCGTTTTCGTGTTCCGCTATATAAAACGCTGAATCAATACGAAAATCGCAAAAAATTGCACGTTTTGCAAAATATTTGACAAAGGTCATACAAAAGTTGCTCGCATTCTTCAAAATTTTTTTGAAAAATGCGAGTTTTTTCAAAAATATTCCAATAAAACCAAAACTTGATTTGTATATTTATCGAAAATACAAAATCATCGTTTTTCAAACCTTTCTAACAAAAAAGCACGGCATGCCGTGCTTTTTGAATTGTGTCCGCAAATGCGGTATTTTCTAAGTCACAACTCAAAACGCACTCCCTTGAAACGAAAAGAGAGAGGCGGTTTGCCTCTCCCCTTCTTGCCGATTGCAAATTGCAATTATCGATTGTCTTGATTGTCGTTGCTATCCTTATTTTCGGATTTTGCTTGATTTGCGATGATTTGCTTGTCAACCTCGTCAAGTTCCTCGTCGTTGTCGACACCTGTTGCGCCGTCTGCGGTTTGAGTTGCCGCTGTGAGCTTGTTGACGTCACTCGATTGTTGCATAGCCGCCGTGAACGACTTTGACGTAAACAAGAAACTGCCCGCAACGAGAGATATTGCCATATCCGCAAACGCAAACGAATTGTAACCCAAACTATATGCGAACGCTGCGCCCATAGTGGGATATTTCGTTATAGACGCAAACACAAACGCACCCGAAAAAACGTGACAGATATAGCGGAGCAACACCGCAACCACGCCGCCGAGCAAGAATGCCAAGATTTTTTTCTCTTTGAAAACGCCTTTTTCCATAAATATTCCGCTCACTCCGATAAAGCCGAAAGCGAGGGGATAGTCGAGCAAAACTTGCATCGGGTGCAAGAGCCATGGATCCTGAATTGCTTGCAGAAATCCGTAAAGAGTGCAAACGATAAGACCTCTTCTTGTGCCGAACATACAGCTGTAAATCATAAGCGGCAAAAGGCTTGCAAATGTGATAGAGCCGCCTTGTGGAAGTGAGAAAAGTTTTGCATAGGAAAGCGCAAAGGACAGCGCCATTGCAACTGCGCCGTAAACGATTGCACGAGTGTCGCTCAACTTACGCTTATCTCCCAAAAACCAAAATGCCACAAGAATCAAAATGCACACAACCGCAGAAACGATAAGTCCTACGAGGTTTCTGACCTCTTGATATTTGTCGTTCTTATAATAAAGCGAAACGACCACTATCGTTGCAACAATCGAACATGCCAGCAAAAGTGCCGTGACAATACCCGCGATTTTCAACGGCTTTTCGCCAAAAAGCGAACAAACGAGCATTGCCGTTCCGCCCGCAACCGCAACGATAAGAGTTGTCAAAATCGCATAGAACATTTTGAGATAGTTTGCAACGTCAACGTCGGGGTCTGCTTTGTTGCTTTGAACTTTGATATACACCAAAACAACAAGTGCGGTGAGTGCAAATCCCGCAGTGATACCGGTCACGTATTTTTTGAAATCGTTGAATTTTTCACGTTTGAAAAACCACACGAGCAAACCTACAACCATAAAAGCGGCAATAAGCGCGATCGCAAGGTACAAAACGACGTTTGAAATCGATTTGAACAACGAATTTAATGTGCCTAAATCCATAAAAAAAATCTCCTAACTTGTGCTTAGGAGAACTTGAAAAGAAAAGGCAATATCGAAAACTTTCGTTGTTTTTGCTTCCTTACGCGAGGATTAACTCACAAGTTTGAGGGTATCATCTCAGCTTTACAGCACCCCTAGCGACACCTATTGTATGCCTCGGCGGAAATTTAGTCAATTGTTTTGCACAATATCGGAAAATTCGTCAATATAGAAAAAACTAGTCAAATTTGTCATTTTCTTGACTTAAAATACAAAAAGTACTATATTGTTTTTTGCATCAACGATAGGAGAGATAACTTTTATGAAAAAAGATTTCAAGAAGCCCGAATTCAAGCTTCTCAAAGAATTCAAAGCGTTCATAACAAAAGGCAACGTTGTCGATCTTGCAGTTGGTATGATTATAGGTGCTGCATTCACCGCAATCGTAACCGCTCTTGTCAACAACATCTTCAAGCCCCTCATCAACGCAATCCCGATGGGTGATTTGCAAGGTCTTATCACAATGCTCGTTGCAAAAAATGCCGATGGTCTTACGGCAGCGGAATGCGCAAAACAAGGCATCGAATTTGTTGCGGATATGTCAAAATCCGTATATATCGATTGGGGCGCGTTTATAATGGCAATCATCAACTTCCTCATCACCGCTTTGGTGCTGTTTGCGCTTGTCAAACTCATCAACATGGTTCGCGGCGGATTTACGGGACTTAAACGCGACACCAAATTCCTCGAATCGCTCACACCCGAAGAGAAAGCCACAATCAAAGGTAGATTTGCAACCAAAAAGGAACTCAGAGCAATCAAAGCGGCTCGCGACGAAGCGGCTGCAAAGGCGGCGGAAGAAGCAGCGGCTCTCGAAGCGGCAAACAAGCCCGAAACCACCGACGATTTGCTCCGCGAAATCCGCGACCTTCTCAAAGCGCAACAGGTTGACAAGGCAACCGCCCTTCTGGACGAAACAAAAAACAAATAATCCGAGTTTACACAAAACAGCCGCTCGGCGAGCGGCTGTTTTAATGTCGGCGCAAATCGTGTTTTGCAAGATTGCAAACCCAAAGTTATTTTGACGAGGGAAAAAGCTCGTTGCATTGCATTGTCGCTCTTGACTTTTTGAGAGCAAAGTGCTACTTTATAGCGGTGCGTAAAACGCGCAATGGAGCGGAATTATGATTGTTTCAACACTATCCATGATGGAAGGCAACGGCATAGCGGCATATATCATCCTGCTTGCGCTCGGCATCATCTTTGTCGTCAAAGGCGGGGATTGGTTTGTGGACGCGGCAAGTTGGATTGCCGAGGTGTCCGGCATCCCGACTTTTATCATCGGCGCGACAATCGTCAGCGTCGCAACGACGATACCCGAAATTTTGGTTTCGAGCATATCTGCGGCGCAAGGTCAGGCGTCTATGGCAATCGGCAACGCAGTCGGCTCGGTCAACTGCAATATTGCTCTTATCATGGCAATCTCGCTTGTGTTCACCGCCCCTGTTTTCAAACGCAAAGACTACGTTTTTAAGGTTGCGATTTTGCTTGGCACAATCGCTCTTCTGTGGGGACTCAGCGCAAGCGGCGAATTTAATTGGTGGAACGCAATCATCATACTTGCAATGTTTGTGCTGTTCCTTATCGAAAACGTCATAAGTGCAAAAAAACACTCCCAAACTCTAATCAACGACAAAGGCTTTGAAAGCATAGATGAAAACAAAACAAAGGGCGAGGGCATTTTGTTTTCATACTTCCAAAAGCAGGAAAGCAAAAAAATAGTCCTCAAAAAAACGGGCATGGTCATCGAGAAAAAGGACATCGCAAAAAACGTTGTTCTGTTTGTTCTCGGTGCGGCAACGATTTTTGTCGGCGCGCAACTTATGTGCGACAACGGCGCAGAACTCGCTCGCGCACTCAACGTCCCCGAAGGCATCATCGGCGTTACCATTCTTGCAGTCGGCACGTCTTTGCCCGAACTCGTCACCGCAATCACCGCTATCATAAAGAAAAAATCAGATTTGTCGGTTGGCAACATCATAGGCGCAAACATCATCGACTTGTCCTTGATTCTTCCAATTTGCACATTCATCACAATGGGCAAAAACGGCAATCCCCTGCCTGTAGACCCTCAATCGCTCACAATCGATTTCCCCTTCTGCCTTGCCGCGGCAGGATTTGCGCTCATTCCACCTCTTGTCATGGGCAAATTCAAACGTTGGCAAGGAGCGCTGTTGCTTGCAGGCTATGTGACCTACGTTGTGCTTCTTATCCTCAACACGACAGGCGCAATCAAGATTTTCTGATTCAAGAGCCAAAAGCCTAAAACGCAATCGAAAAAGCGACGGATTTTCCGCCGCTTTTTGATTGTCATACGCATTGATGTTTTCTTTTCAAGTACGGTTTTTTATCGTTTTCCTCTTTTTTTTCAACTTAAATATGCGCTTTTATGATTTTGGGAATATCGCAGTTTTTAAGCAAAAATTCCGAGTTGAAATAGGAATAATCCGCCACTTTGAAGTCGATGCCGAAGAAGAACGCTCCGACGTCCGAATCGGAGTGCGATTTCTTTTCCCACGCATAGTAGACCGTGCCGCTTGCAGAGTCGTACTTGTTTGGAAGATTGTTTTGCTTGCTCACACTCAATCCGCCCGTTTCGTGGTCGGCGGTGACGATGATTGCGGTGTCGTTTCTATCCCCTATCCAATCAAGAATCATAGCAATGGTATCGTTGAGTGCCTTCATTGCTTTGACCATATTACCGAAGTCGTTTTTGTGCGAGTACTTGTCAACGTGCGCCTGCTCGATAATCAGCACAAAACCGTCCTCGTCCTTTGCTAAAAAGTCAATTGCAAACTTGCTTGCATCTTTCAAAGACACCGTGCCGCCGTTGCCGCCCATATCGAACAGACAGTACGCCTTTTGTGCGTCAAGCACGGCTTGTCTGCTCCCAAAATCGCTGCAAAACGCATATCCTTCTTGCTCGATACTGCCCTGTTTCTTTGCGTAAGAGTCGCTTGACGCTCCGCACAACAAATCCACACCCGACTTGATTTGGCTTGCAATGATATCGTCGGTGTCCTTGCGGCTCATTGCGTGCGCGCTGAACGATGCAGGCGTTGCTCCGCTCAATTTGTCCGACGTCACGATACCCGTGGCTTTGCCTTTGCTTTTGGCAACGTCAAGAATGGTTACGGTATCCCTGCCGTCCTTGTCCTTGCCTATGCGCCCGTTTTTGGTCAAAACTCCCGTTGCAAGAGCAGTGCCTGCCGCCGCAGAGTCGGTTGTTTTCGTCGCTCTGAACTTGACGCTCGTGAGCGAATCCGTGTTGACGGACGCCCTCTTCCAGTCCCCGAACGTGCAAGCCTCGCCGCTTGTCATCGCGCCTGCCGCAACGTGTTCAAGCCCCATTCCGTCACCGATAACGTATATGAAGTTCTTGACCTTTGCACCCTCTTTGCACTCGACGTTGAGCGCGTCCACCACGCCGCCTGCGCCGCCCGATGCCGAACATGCAGCCAACGTTGCCAGCACCAGTGCCAGCACAAATATCAAACTTGCGATTTTCAACAAATATTTTTTCATATCTCCACCGCCTTATATCCAAATTATACTTTCCCCCACATACAAAGTCAACGCCCAAAAATCGCAGTATTCTCAAAAAAACAAATCGAAAACTTGTCGCAAACTTCAAGTAAATCCTCAATCGAAGACAAAGATTGCACCGATAAATTATAAAAAAAGCCCCATCCATACCGGTCAAAACGTCACCGATGCGGATGGGTACCTATTGTCAATGACGAACAAAAAGGAGCGTCTTTTTAGGACGAAAACACAGTAGGCGTTCACGGAAATTTGACCCTCAAACATATAAAACATTGGAATGGGCGGCGGAGAACTATTGAAAAAAGTGGAGGAATATGGTATAATAATAAAAAACAAACAACGGGTATTGGTTTGTGGAAAGTAAACGACATCAAAAATTATATGAGCATTATAAAACTGTTTTCGGCGAAGAACCGAGTTTTAGTTTGAAACTGAAAAAGAACGTTCTGCCGACGGATTTGAAGCCGATAACGACGCTTGTTTTCAAACCGACGGACGAAATGCCGTTTTGGAAACTGTGTACAATCGGCGCAAGTGATTATCTGATGCCCGAGCGTGAAATTGGCTGGGGAAGGAAGGCGAATCGCCGCAACGAGTATATGATGCTTATTTCGCCCGACGTCGATATTCGTAATCCTTCGGATGACGAAGACGCGCCGACGGACTGGCTATCGTTAAACTCACTTCTTTGGGCAACTGCGGAATACGCATTCAACGAAAAAGATAACATAACCGTTTCGGACACGATAGATATGGGAATCGACGGGAAATACTGCGGCACGGTACTTTTATTGCCAGAAATATTAAAATCGCCGAGTACAGTTAAGTGCTATGTTTCCGAGCATAAATACATCAGTATATTTCAAGTAATGCCAATAACGAGAGAGTTGCTTACAAAAAAACTCAGGAAGAAAGCCAACGGTATTTATTGGCTAATGGAGCAGTTTTACACGCACGATGACGATTACAAACTTATATCGTCCAAACCGTTTGCAACGTTATGATTAACAAGAGGTATAAAAAATGAAATTCAGTTTGTTGAAGAGAAAGAATGTTGTTTCGCTTGCTTTATTATTTATATTGATACTCACGTCTTTACTTTTTGGCGGCTGTGGTAAAAAACCGGAAGAGAAGCCGCAACCAACGCCGTCCGAAGAAAAAAGGACTTGTTCTTTTTCGATTTTAAATCTTGATTCTGAGTTTCCCCTCGATGCCGTTTCTCTTACCGTTCCTTACGGAATAAACTCTGTTACTGTAAGTCTTGAAAATTATAAAGCGGGTTTTATAATATCAAAGAATGATGGAAGCAGAGCGGTTTTACAAAGTATAGAAAATCTTGAAAACGACGATTATTCGTTTACGGTGTCAGACGGAAACTATAGTTATAAAAAAGAAACCGTGTTGAGTTTAGAAAACAGCTTTTTCGATAAGACAGACGGAGAATTTTCCATAGGTCTGTGTTTGTTCAATAAAACCGACATTTATTCGGAAGCTCCCGTTATGGGATATCAATACAATGTAGCATATAAGATAACCGACAGCAAGATTGCCTTTGAGATAAAGAACGGAGCGGTTATCCGTAATCATTAACATTTTTTATAGGTAAACAGCAAAACGTTCACTACGAACTGTTGCGATACAAAAAACAAATTATGAATAATACAGAAAACGATAAAATAAAAAAATACGAGAGTCTCGCCGTAAAAAAGCCGAAGTTCTACGTTTCTATCGGCGATTTATATTCCGATGACGGCGATTTCAAAACCGCAACGATTTACTATCAAAAAGCCGTCGACAACGGCGTTTTGGCATATACTGTTCTTGGCGACACTTGGGGCTACCGCTCTCAATACAAAAAAGCGTTCGACGCTTATACGGAGGGCGCAAACAAAGGCGAAGCGGAGTGTTTTGCCCGTCTCGGATTTTGCTATGAAACCGGTTATGTAAAAATCGATATTCAAAAAGCAATCGAGTGTTACACCAAAGCCTCCGATTTGGGTGTGGCGGCAGCGGCAAGATCTCTCGGCGATTTGTATTATTTCAATACTCCGATTGAAGATTCCGAGATCGAAAACGTTAAAAATGCGTTGAAATATTACGAGCGTGCTTTTTACCTCGGCGATTTTCAAATCGCAAAAAAGATAGGCTTTATCTACTTAAACAATGAAGAACTGAAAGACGTTCCCAAAGCCATAGAGTGGTACGAAAAAGGATTGAGCCTTGGCGAACATTCTCTCAATTTTGACTTGGCATATGTGTATCTGAACGACAGGTTTGTTCCGCACGACTATGAAAAAGGCTTAAAATATCTTGCGGACGGCGTGAAACACAATGATCCGGAAAGCCTTTATATGCAAGCCCGCATATACGAAGAAGGTTGGTACGGAATAGAACCCGACGAAAAAAAGTATATTCATTATCTCAAAAAGGCGGCGAACCTTTGTCAGGACGACGCTCTGCTCGATTTAGGGTATTACTATTATAAAAAAGGCAAATACGACGACACGCTCGATTGTTTTGCGCAGTGCGATTTGGATTATGTCGGCGTTTATTGGTGTATGGCGACGATTTACGAAACCAAAAAAGCCGATTACAAAAATGCGCTGTTCTATTATCAGATGGCAATGGAAATGGACTTTCCGGACGCAATCGAACGAATGGCGGAAGCGTATCTCGGCGACGAATTAGGACTCGAAAAGGACGAGAAAACCGCCCTTAAACTTTTCAAACGAGCCGCAAAACTCGGAAACGCCGCCGCGCAATATAATCTCGGTATGGCGTATGCTTGCGGTTATTACGGCGTGACCGCCGACAGAAAAACTGCCCTTCATTGGCTGAAAAAGAGCGTTAAAGGCGAAAATCCGTCGGCGTGCCTGCAAGTGGGACTTTATTACTACTACACCGTCAAAACCGAAGCGGCTTATAAAAAAGCCTTTGAATTATTTACCGACGCATACAATCTCGGCGAGAACGAGGCGATTATCAATATCGGACTTTGTTATTTGCAAGGCAACGGCGTAAAAGAAGACAAAAAAGAAGCGGTAAAATGCTTTAAGACAGCCGCCGAAAAGTGTAATTCGGGCGTTGCGTATCACAATCTCGGAATCTGTTACGAAAACGGCTTCGGTGTGAGAAAAGATTACAAGAAGGCAATTGAAATGTATGGCAAAGCGGTAGAGAACGGCGAAAAAGCAGGACTTGAAGCGATTAAAAACGTTTATTTGAAAATGGGTAAATAAAAGTTCAATACCATTAAAAAGTATTTCGAGTACGGAATACCGGTAAGGGAAACATTATAAGCAAACGACCGACTGTTTTCGAAATAGTGCAGTCGGCCATTTTTATCGTTGATTAAGTCTGTGAATGTCATACGCTCCTTATCGAGCAAAAATCCTTTTTGTGCAACCGTTAAAGGTTTGAGATTTTTCAAAGCGAGTGAAGAACAAATCCCTACGGCGATGAGCGAAGAAACGACAAAAAGGGTAAACTACCATAAAAACGGCAATTTACCCCTGTTTTACATAGAAAAAAGACACACGCGTCGGAGTTTTATACGCTCCTTTTGCGTGTGTCCCTGTGGTGGAGCCAAGGGGATTCGAACCCCTGACCTTTTGAATGCCATTCAAACGCGCTACCAACTGCGCCATGACCCCATTGGTGTTTTGCTCACTTATATTACATCATTTTTGCGACATAGACAAGCGTTTTTGTGATTTTTGTTTCGTTACTTTTCTTGTCAAGTCGCAATGCAATATCGTCGCACTTTTGCAATGACGACATGAAAGCAAGCGACAAAAGAATATTTTTTTGTGAAAAAAACTTGTCATAAACGCTGGACTTTAAGCAAGCGGCGTGCTAAACTTTGTACATCATCTCGATAGAGGTGCGGATTTTATGATAAGCCGACGGCGCAGACTTCGTCGCGGTGGCAAAGGAAAATCCGCCGAAAGAAAGACTTGTTTGGTCTGAAACGATCTTTCTTGGGACAACGCAGAATATGCGTTGTACTGTCACCTTAAAGGTGGAGCGCTATCAACGTTGAGCGATATTTTATATCCGCAATGTTGTTGGCATTGCGGATTTTTTTGTCCCCGATGCCGCCTACCGTCGATTTGTAAAAATACTTTTCGCAGGAGAAACAACAATGAAAAAGACTTCCAAAATCATAGTTTTGATATTGATTTTGTCGGTTTTGACAGCAAGCCTTGTGCTTTTGAGCGCATGCAACACCCACTCGAACGGTTCGTCGCAAGACAAACTGGTTGTCGGGCTCGAATGTGCATACATTCCCTTCAATTTCACGCAACAAACGGACAAAAACGGCGCGGTAAAGATCTCGAATGCCGACGGATACGCAAACGGATACGACGTCCTTATTGCAAAACGCATTGCGGACGCACTCGGCAAAGAACTCGTGATCGTAAAAACCGAATGGGATTCTCTCGTCCCCGGCGTTAGCGCAGGCACGCTCGACCTTGTAATTGCAGGCATGAGCCCCACAGCCGAAAGGCGCGAATCAATCGACTTTTCAGAGGCTTACTACGAGAGCAATCTCGTCATTGTCGTAAGACAGGACGGCAACTATGTCAACGCGCAAAATCTCGACGATTTCAACGGCGCGAAAATCGTTGCGCAACAAGGCACGTTCCACGACAAAGTACTTCAAGAACAAGCGGCGTCTCACGGTATAACGGCAGGCACGCCTATGGCGACCTTCCCCGAAATGACGATTGCGCTCAATGCAAAAACCATCGACGGATACGTTGCGGAAGAGCCTGGCGCGATTGCGGACTGCGCCGCAAACGAAAACCTCACCTACGTCCACCTTTTGAACAACGATACGGGTTTTGACGCAAGCGCTGAGGACACTCAAATCGCAATCGGCATGAGATACGGATTCGAGCATAAAGACGCTATAAACAACATACTTTTGAATCTTTCAAGCGAAGACAGGCTTGCAATTATGCAAGAAGCGGTCGAATTTTCCACCGACAACACGAGCGTACAATCCACTTTCTTTTCGAGAATCGGAAACATAATCAAAACATATTATCTGTCAATATTGAAAGGCGTAGGCTACACTATACTCGTGGCAATCGTCGGTACGATCGTGGGCTTGTTTATCGGCCTTTTGATTGGCATGTACCGCACTCTCGATACGCCGAAAAACAAGGCGCTCACAGTGCTTAAAAAAATCGGCGACGTCATTCTTTCGATATATATCGAAGTGTTCCGCGGCACGCCTATGATGGTGCAGGCTATGGTTATTTTCTGGGGCTTTGCGCTAATCAACAATGGCAGCACGATGAACGTAACCTTGGCAGGCTTGATTATCGTGTCCATAAACACTGGCGCGTACATGGCGGAAATCGTCAGAGGCGGCATCATCTCAATCGACAAAGGTCAATTCGAGGGCGCGCAGGCAATCGGTATGACGCACTCGCAAACTATGTGGAACATCGTTTTGCCGCAAGTGTTGCGCAACATTATGCCCAGCGTAGCAAACGAATTTGTCATCAACATCAAAGATACGTCGGTGCTGAACGTAATCGGCTTTACCGAGCTGTTCTTCTACGGCAAATCCATAGCCCTCAACACATACGCGATATTTGAAACCTACCTCGTCGTTGCGGCGATATACTTTGTGCTCACCTTCACCATCACGCGCATACTCCGCCTCATCGAAAAGAAGATGGACGGCAAAAAGGACTATCAAATCATGGGTTCGCAAAATATGGACGCAGAATCCATGTTGCGTGAAAAACAAGCTATCGGAGGTGGCGAACAATGACGATTACGGATGCGAACACTTCAAGACAGAACGAGGAAAACACGGAGCAAATTATGGAAAACACCGCAATAGATACTCAAAACATAACGAATATAGACAACACTGCGCAACTTGACTCACAAAGCGAATCAATCATCGAAGTGCGCCATCTCGGCAAAATCTTCGGCAATCACGAAGTGCTTAAAGACATCGATTTCGATGTCCAAAAAGGCGACGTAACCTGCATAATCGGCTCGTCGGGCAGCGGAAAATCCACCCTGCTTCGTTGCATTAATCTCTTTGAAACGCCGACTGCCGGCGAAATCTATTTTCACGGCGAAGACGTGACGAAAACCAAAAGCGCGCCCAAATACCGTGAAAAAGTGACGATGGTGTTTCAATCGTTCAACCTTTTCAATAATTTGAGCGTGCTTGCAAACTGCACCATTGGCCCTAGAAAAGTGCTGAAAATGAAAAAGGACGAGGCAAACGCCGTCGCAATGAAATATCTCGAACTCGTGGGCATGAGCGCGTATATCAACGCAAAGCCTCGTCAGCTTTCGGGCGGTCAAAAACAACGCGTGGCAATTGCGCGCGCCCTTGCGATGTCCCCCGAAGTCATACTCTTTGACGAGCCCACTTCCGCTCTCGATCCCGAAATGGTGGGCGAAGTGCTCGAAGTCATGAAAGAGCTTGCAGAGGCGGGACTTACGATGATCGTCGTAACGCACGAGATGACTTTTGCGCGCGACGTTGCAAACAAAGTCGTATTTATGGACGGCGGCGTGATTGTCGAAGAAGGTGCGCCCGAACAAATATTCACCTCACCGAAGGAAGAGCGTACGAAAGCGTTTTTGTCCCGTATGCTTGCAGAAAAACAAAACGCATAAGTTTTTTTACACGACAAAAACGTTATTCATATCGAAAAAATCGATATTCTATCCGCAAAAAGAAGCGTCTGCACGGCGTTTCTTTTTTATTCGAGCAGTGCGCTCCGTGTGAAAATTCAATGCTAGGCTATATGAAAAAACGTTCGTTCGATTGTATAATCTTTCTACAAAATTCGCAGCAACCTGCGATTAAATCGCGAAAGGATTGACACAAAATATTGCAAAGACAAAAAAGCTGTGTTACATTTATGTAAAAGAACGCAAAACGGGTTTGAAAGGCACCATGAACAAAAAAATTTTTCTTAAACTTATCATTCTCATTCTGACGATTTGCACGGCAAGTTGTCTGCTTTTTGCGTGCAACGAGACACCGGATACCCCTGCTCCCGAACCTACGCCGACGCCGACACCTACTCCCGAGCCGGAGTTTTACGAGGAAAAAGAGGGATACGCATACGGCGAAAACATCGAAATTACCTATCACTCGAGCGTTACGGACACCGACAGAAAAGCATACGTCACACTGCCTGCAAATTACGACGAAAACAAAAAATATCCCGTGCTTTATCTGCTTCACGGCATGTCGTGCACCTACAAGAGCTGGCTTGAAATGTGCAGTGCAAAATACGTGATTCAAAACTTGCAAATCGAGGGTGAAATCAAACCTATGATTCTCGTGTCGGCGGACAGCAATATCACTGCAGGCGAGCAACCGAGCATCTTTTCAAAAGATTACTGCACGATGTTCGACAAAACCGCGGACGAGATTATCACCTCTCTGATGCCCTATATCAACCAAAACTACCCCACTCTTACCGATAGAAACAACACCGCAATCGCAGGCTTTTCCATGGGCGGAAGAGAAACCTTGCTCACGGCGTTCAAATATCAGGACTATTTCAACTACGTCGGCGCATTCTCGCCGTCGGGTTTTGGCGAAAAACCCGTGTCTTTTGACACGACCGTGCCTGATTTCAAATATGAAGACGGAAAGAGTTTTGACGTTTTGATGCTTGCAATCGGCAATATGGACACGTCGACAATCCTGTTTTATCTGCACATCGTCAACAAACTCACGCAAAACGGAATAACGTATATCGATCAAAAATATCCCGGCGGACACGACCCAACCGTTTGGCGCAAAGCTCTCTATGACTTTGCAAAAACGATTTTTGTCGAAAACTAAAAAACGAGACAGATTTCAACACACTTTTGCAAATTCGCACAATTAAGCAGACACCTGTGTCTGCTTTTCATTTTATCACAAGTTTTGGTCGTTGACTTTAAAAGACCTTTTGTATAATATAAAAACAACAACCAAAGAGGGAAAATACAATGCACAAAAAAATTATACTTGCCGCCGCTATCGCACTTATCGCGATACTTTCGCTATCCTTTTTCACTGCGTGCGACGACGAAGAAGTCCAAGCGCGCGCAATCGACCTTGACAGCGCGCAATACAGAATTTTCTTCGACGATTTTGACGGCGAACTCGACACGACCGTCTGGAATACACTACACGAAAGACGCAAAGGCGGATATTGGGACAAGGATCAAGTGTTGACCGAAAACGGCAATCTTGTGATTCGCACGGTTGAAAAGGACGGGACTTTCTACACGGGCGCAGTCGATTCGATGAACAAAAAAGAGTTGCTTTTCGGCTATTTCGAAGCAAGATGTTATCTCCCCAAAGCAAGCGGAATCTGGTCTGCATTCTGGCTGATGCCGCAAGGAATGATGTATGATGCGCCCACCTCCGACGTAAACGTGTGCGGAGCTGAAATCGACATAATGGAATCGCCCTACTTCAACCCCGTCAACAACTTGCTCTCCAAACAGCTCATCGAAAACGAAACGTATCAGTGCGCCGTGCATGTGGGAGATTACAAGAAAAACTATATAAAGAAAGAGCAATTTATAAACACGCAAACCGCAAAAACGCAAGTCGATATCTATGACGATTGGCACACTTTCGGACTTGATTGGAGCGAGGATTACTACCGCTTCTATTTTGACAGAAAGCTCGTGTTTGAAATCACGGACAAGAAGTATATATCCACCGTCGAAAAGGATTATCTGTTCCTATCCGTTGAAGTGGGCGGCAAAAACGGCGTCGCGCAAAAGCCCGATTTTTTCTTTGCAAACAGCGTTTTTGAAAATCCGGAAGGCACTTTCCCCGTTGACTTTCTTGTGGATTACGTCGCAGTTTACTCGAAATGTCCGTTCTGAAAACGACGTCAAACTTGCAAAAAAACCTCGCAAAAGCGAGGTTTTTTCATATCTTTTTTGCAATAATCACAACGGCTCTTTTGCAAGATTTGCCGTTTTAACTTTGTCGATTTAAGAGTGTATTCTCTCAATAAGCGCGCTGTTGACCTGATACGTCGATGCGGGAGTTATGCTTGCGTCGTTTGTGTAACCGTAAATTCTCAACGACATTCTTGACAACACGGTTGCCGCAAGAGAAGCGGTGCTTCCGCCCTCCGGCTTTATGTCCGCGGTGTTTATGCAAGAGTAGTTTGCGTTTTGCGAGTTGTATTGCAAATACGTCGGAGCGTTCATTATACCGTCTTTAAAAGAGATGCCCGAGCAAATGAAAGCGACGTGCATATACGTTTCGCCGCCATATTCGTATTTATAGTTGTCGAAAGCGGAGTTTTCTCTGATCAAATCATAAACCATCGAGCCTATCATACCGTCAACGTCGGCGTTGCCCGTTTTCAAAAGACCTGCGTTTTTGATATTCTGCCAGTTGTACGCTTCCAAAAATCCCGTCTGATTTATCACGCAATTTACGCCTGCCGAGTAAAACTCTTTGAGGAAAATCTTTTCGTTTTCGTCAAAATCGTCCGCAAATCTGCCGAGTTTTGAGGATTTCATTGTAAACTTTTCGTACGCAACGCTCATAAGCGAGCCGAGCATGTTCGAGCAAACCACGTTGTTTATGTTGAGATGGCTGTAAAACGGATAAACGGCATCGCCCATATCCGCCATACGTTGCGGTATATACATGCCCACTTGCGTCATATTGCGGATTATGCACCCGTTGACTGTCGCGTCGACGTTGAAAAGCGTTATCGCTTGTTTTGCGTTTTCGAATATACAATATTCGATGCAAACGTCGTTGAGGCGGTTGGTGTCCCAATCGTAGCCGCATATAACTTCGCAAACGGTTGACGTAAAACCTTCGGTGTCCTCGGCATCGGTTATTAAACCGTCGTCGCCTATGCTGTTTGAACGCATAACCGTGTTTGAAAGCGTAACGCCGCTCCAATTGATACGAATAAGGTGTGTTTCCACTTGCTGTTTAAGCGCGGAAATAATGTGGTTGTTTCCGTACAAATCTCCGTACAAATTCAAGTTGTTCGAGCCGTTGACCGTGACGGGCGTGCCGTCCTCGTTCACCTCGTAAACGATGTTGTCGGCAAGGCAGATCGCATACAAATTGCGTGATCGGGGAGCATCGTAAACTGCGTATCTAACGCCTGCGATTTCTTTTTCGAAAACGTTTTTTCTGCTTTGCAAATTGCCGTCTTTGTGGGCGTATTCTCTTTGATCCTTCGTTGCTTGTCTTGCCTCGGCTATATTTGAACATTGCACACCGAAAACGGCTTTTATCGTCACTTCTTCGGTTGTAAACTTCGTAAATCCTTCATATTTGGGGTATCTTGCGCTCACTCTTACGACGATACTCTGTTTGCCGGCGCCCTCGAGAGTAGGCAAGAAAATCAGCTTGTTGGCAACTTCGTCGTCAAAACAGACATATTGCGCGCCGCTTACGATTTCAAATTTGTAAGCTGCATAAAAATCTTTTAACAACGCTTGGTTTTGCGGCTCGCCTTTTACGATGACGTTGGTGTAATTTGCGGTCTTTTCGTTGCCGAGCGATACGTCCAAATATCTTTCGGACGCAAACACGGTTTCTTTTGCGATGCCGATTTCAAGTGCGGAATTCGACGTGCGCAACTGTATCGACGCAAGTTTTTTCTGCACGTTCAATTCGACGGATACGCTCGCTTCGCCAACCGTTGCCGTGACGACTACGCTTCCGTTCGATATGCCTTTGACAAAACCGTTCTCGTCCACGACTGCGACGTCGGTGTCAGAGGACGTCCAAATTGCATTTTGCGGCGCACCCTCTTTGAGCATATCCGCCCAAGCAAGTTCGAGTTTCAACGAGTTTTCGTCAACCGACAACACAAATCCGCCGTCTTTTTCAAAGAATTGCGCATTTTTTATGATTAAATCGTCCGAAGAACAACTCTCGATAACGAATTGCTTTCCGTTTTCGAGCGAAATCGTAGCTTTATTTGACGTCATAGAAACAAGCCCCGTATCGTCTAAGGTCGCGCCCTCGACACCGACGATATCGCTTGCATCTACACCTATATCTTCAAGCGTAAACTCCGATTTGCTTGTGGATATCTTTTCAAAGAATTTCGAGCTCGCACCGTTTTTTGAAACAAGTATTTCAAAAACGCCTTTCACGTACTCAGTGTTTTCGCTCTTGCAAGATGAGTTGACGCTTGCAAACAAACTTATCGTTGCACTGCCCTCTCCCGTTGCGTTCACCACGCCGTTTTGGTCAACGCTCGCAACGTTTTCGTCCGAGCTTTGCCAAATCGTGTGTTCGACAATGCTGTCGATTGGCGTATATACCGACAAAAGTCTAATGCTTTGTCCCACTTGCAACGTGTTGCCGCTCTTTGACACGACGGAAACCTTTTCTACGTCGTCGCCCGTCACGGACACGTTTAAGGTTTTAAAAACGTTTTCGGCAATCACCCGTACGGTGAAATTGCAATAGGAAGCAACCAGCATCCTTCCGGTGTTGTTCGTTGCAACTTCGTTGTCGCTTGCATCCACAAACGACACGGCGGGGCGCACTTTGGACAAAAGCAAATCCGCCATTGCGTTTACGATTTGCGACGAATCCAAAAATTTGCCTCTGACAATATAAAACGCTTCGCGGTGCTTTTCATCCTCGAAAATGCCCGTCGAAACTTCTTCTTCGAGCTGATTAACCAGTGCCGCTCTCTCTTGGAGATATTCATTGCGGTTGTCTTCGTACTCGACGTCGGTGTATAAAATATCTCCCGAAAGTTCGTATTCGAGCGTATAGTTGTTTGCCCTTTGAGGATAAACGACCACATCTATATAATCCGTGATAGAAAATGTTTTTTGTCTTATAGAATCGAAAGAAAGCGAAATATCATAAGCATCTTCCCCCGTGCTTTTCAAACGAAGGAAAACGTCTTCAACGGATATGTGCGCTTGAAGAGCAACGATGTTGGACACCATTGCCACAACAAGCAACACGATAACCGGAATAAGCGTCAATATACCCAAAAGAACTTTTTTCATATTGATTTAGATGCATTAAACCCTGTTTTTGTCAACTTTGTCGATTTAAGAGTGTATTCTCTCAATAAGCGCGTTGTTGACCTGATATTGCGGAGTGTTGGGATTTATGGCTGCCGTATTGTCATAGCCGTAGAGCTTAATCGACATACCGCTGAGCAATTTCGCAGCGGTTTTTGCAAGTCTGCTTCCCTCTTCCTTGAGATTGTTAGTGTCTATGCAGTGGTAGTTCTTGTCGTCCATATCGAGTTCGAGATAAGTCGGCGCATTGGTGATGCCGTCCGAGAACGAAATGCCCGAAACCATAAACGCAACGTGCATATACGTCTTGCCGTCGCCGGCGGTGTACCTGTAGTTGTCGAACGTGGAATTTTCGGATACCAGATTGCCAAGCATACCTCCGATGACGGTGTTGAGACTCTCGTCGCCGGCATCGATAAGTTTTGCGTTGTTGATGTCTTGCCAGTTGTATGCGTCGAGGAATCCCGTTTGCGTGACCACACAGTTTATACCCGCTTTGTAGAAGTTGTCCATAAAATACTTTTCGTTTGCGGCGAGATCGTCTTTGACAAACCTACCGGTTTTGCTGTTGGTCATCGTGAACGATTCGTACGTGATGGACATAAGCGTACCGAGCGTATTTGAACAAATGAAGTTGTTGAGGGACACGTGCGAGAACCACGGACGATATCCGTTTTCGTCCTGATAAATCCTTTGCGGAATATACATAGCGCATTGAATCATATTGCGCATAATGCAACCGTCGTATTCGATGTCTGCGTTATACGTGGTTACACCTTGACGTGAGTTTTCAAAGATACAATACTCGAAGCGGATGCCGGTGAGTCTGTCGTGTCCGGATTCGACGTCGACGACGTCTCCCTTAAACGATTGAGTGTCTTCTGCGTCGGTGATTTCCGCATTGTCGCCGATGTCGTTCACTCTCATGACAAGGTTGGACACCTTGATATTGCTCCAATGTATGCCGACAAGATAGGCATTGACCTGTCCTCTCTTTGCAGAAAGCATATGATTGTTTCCGTATATGTCGCCGTAAAAACGCACAAAATTGTCGTAGGTAACGCTTGCCACAATTTCGCCGTTTTTGTCATATTCGGGGGTATACGCACAGTTGTTTTCAAACACTATCGCATAAGTTTGCTTTGAATATTTGGCATTCCGCACGATATATGTGTCGCCGCCGTTTTGAAGTCGCCACACCTCTATTCCGTCGGGATTGACGATGTTGTCCTCCGCCTTTGCGTAGGCTTCCTGATCCTTTGTGGCTTGAATAAGTTCGTCGATATTGTTGACCGCAACGCCGTAGACGACGTTGAGCGTAACCGTTTCGGTCGTAAATCTGGTCATTCCCTCGTATTTGGGATATTTTGCGCTGACCTTGACGACGATTTGTCGTTTGCCAAGACCTTCCATGGCGTTTGTAAACACCACTTTGTTTCTTACAACCGTGTCAAGCGAAGCAAATTCTTTGCCCTCAACGATTTCAAAGACGTAAGCGGAATAAAACGCGGCAAGTTGAGCAGCGGTTGCGCCCTCGGGTTGACCTTGAACGGTGATAAGAGTGCTGTTTGCAACCTTGTCGTTGTTGACGCCGACGTTGACGTATTTCTCGCTTGCAAACACGGTTTCGCGAGCGATACCTATTGCAAGAGACGCGTTTGACGTGCGAAGCTGGATTTGCGAAAGTTTGTTTTGAACATTTATCGTCACGCTAACCGACTTTGCGCCAACCGTTGCGGTGATTGTAACGATTCCTCTCGAAACGCCCCTTACTTCTCCGTTTTCGCCAACGGTTGCGACGCTCGAATCGGACGACGTCCAAACCGCGTTTTGCGGATGACCGTCTTGGAGCATATCCGCCCATACCAAGTCGAGATCGAGCACGTTTTCGCCAACGGCAAGCACGTAACCGCTCTCGCTTGAATAGAAACGCGTATTTCTTATTGCAATATCGCTTTGCGCACACTTCGTCAACGTAAGACGTCTGCCGTCTTTGGTCGTGATTTGCGCGATATCGGCGTTAACCGTAATTCCGTCCTCTGTCAAGAGTCCGCCTTCAACGCTTGCTATTTCCTCTTTGACGACGCCGAGTTCGGCAAACGTAAGGCTTGTTCTGCTTGTCACGACTTTTTCGCCGAATATCGAGCTTGCGCCCTTCTGCTCGACGGTTAGATCGATTGTGCCTTCAACAAAATCAAGTTCGTCTTTCTTTTCGCTGGAATAGACGCTCGCAAGCAAACTTATCTTCGCTCTTCCCTCTTTGAGAGCGGTGACGACGCCGTTTTGGTCAACAGAAATCACGCTTTCGTCCGAGCTTGACCATATCGTCGTGTTGACAATGCTGTCAATGGGAGTGTATGTCGCAAGCAAGCGCATGGATTCCCCCACGCCCAGAGTGGCGTCCTCTTCTTCGGAAACGCCGAGCGTAACTCTTTCGACGTCATAGCCCATCACGGACACGGTGATAATTCTAGACACCGTTTCCGCTTGCGCGCGCACCGTGAATTTACAATAGGAACTCACAAGCATTTTGCCCGTTGTGTTCGACTCGATTTCCTTGCCGTTTTCGTCCACAAATGCCGCCGCCGGATACACTTTTTCAAGCAAAATATCCGCCATTTCGGAGATTATAAGGGAGGAATCCTTGTAATACTTGCTTTTTACGACGTTGTATGCGTTTTGTCTTGCCGGCGTCGAAAACGAACCGTTTGCAAGTTCGTTTTCAAGCTCCGCTTTGAGAGAGGACAAATTTGCAAGATATGCGTTTCTGGACGCTTCGTAGTTTTCGTCCGTATAGGAAACGTCGCCGACGATTTGCCACTCAACCGTTTTGTTGGTTGCCTTTTCGGGATAAACTTTTGCGTCGACGTAGTTGTAAATGTTTATGTTTGCAACCTCGTCGAAGGGGATTTGAAGAGTGTAGATCGTCTTGTCGGAATCTTTGTATCTGAGCTGCAAATCCTCAACCGCAATATGCGCGTTGACCGACACGATGACGGACACGAGCGCAACGACAACCAAAACGATTATCGGTATGAGGATCAAGATTCCAATCATTACTTTTTTCATATGTTTTCTCCCGTAATTATTCTGACATTATTTTGTATGCAACCTATCGATAAACGCGTCGTTGACCATATAAGTCGTAGACGGTTGGATGTTTTGTTGATTGTCGTAGCCCCAGATACCTGCCGACGCTTGTTTAAGGAAGGTTTCGCCGATTTTTGCAAGCGGCGAAGTTTGCTCGATTTGCATTTCGTTCGTGTTGAAATAGGACAATCTCTTGTCTTGGATATTTACGTCCGCATATGTGTTTTCGATCGTAAATCCCGTCGTGATACCTGCCGTGACAATAGCAACGTGAATCCAGCACACGTCGTTCGAATCAATTATTCTGCGATTTGCAAACGCAGAGTTGCCTCTTATGATCATATCGCTGAATTTTGCGATAAGGTCGTCCACGTTTATGCCGTTGACGTTACCCACGCTGATGAGCGATGCGCTCGACACGGGTTGCCAGTTGTATGCGTCGATGAATCCGGTTTGTCTGAAACGGAAATTGATTCCGTTTGCATAGAAGTTGTCCATAAACCATTTTTCGTTCTCTTCTGCCGTTGCCGCAAAACGATAATCCGTGGCTTTGCCCGTCGTCGTATAATGCTCATAGTTGACAACCATTATTGACGCAAGCGTGTTGGAGAACACAAAATTGTTCATGCCTATATGCGAATAATACGGATATAAAACTCCGTCCGATTCGTTTATGCGGGCTTGCGTTGCAATACCGCAGTAGCAAAGGTTTCTGACAATGCAACCGTCGAAATCGACATTCGAATTGTTGACATTGATCCCTTCTTTTGCGTTTTCGAATATACAATATTCGATTTTGACGTTTTCAAGACGATATATGTCCCAGTTTACGTGACTGCCGACAAGTCCGAGAATACCCGTAAAGTCTTTTGTATCCTCCGCCGAATCGATTTCGGTGCCCTGCGCTGCGCTGTTTGCGCGGAGAATGAGGTTGGACATAGTCACGTTCGACCAGGAAATGCGCATAAGTTTTGTGTTTGTCGCAAGCTGATTGGTCTCGGTTGACAGCATATGATTGTTGCCGTACACGTCTCCGTAGAAATTGACTCTGTCCTCAGGCCCCACAAGGTTTTCGCCTTGTTCGGCAATCGTATAAGCGACGTTGTTTTCAAAGCAAATCGCATACGTCGTCTTCGAATACGGGTTGGCTTGAACACGATACGTTTTGTTGTCGTAATCGTTTTTGATTTCGTACCTTTTTTGCGCTCCGAGGACATTTTCCGACGCTTCTGCGTATGCTCGTTGATATTTTGCCGCCGCTTCAAGCTCCTCAACCGAAGATACCGCAACGCCGAATATAGCGTTTAGCGTGACTTCCTGTGTGGTGAATTTGGTCATCCCCTCGTACTTGGGATACTTTGCGCTGACTCTGACAACGATTTGTTGCCTGCCCTTGCCTTCAAGTGCTTTGCCCTCGTCTTTGAAGACGAGCATGTTGCGGATCGTATCGTCAAAATACGCATATTCTCCGCCCTTGACTACTTCGAAATCGTATGCCGAATAGAACAGCTCAAGCTCTTCTTTCGTTGCTCCGACCTTTTCGCCTTCAACGACAATGCGGGTGCTGTTGGCAACCTTGCCGTCGTCGTTTTTAACGTTTGTAGGATTTGCAAATTTCTGGCTTGCGAAAACGGTTTCTCTTGCAAGACCTACCGCCAACGACGCGTCGGACGTGCGCAATTGCACGGACGCAAGTTTGTTTTGAACGTTTATAGTCACGCTTGCGCTCTTACCGTTTGCGGTGGCGGTGATTGTAACGAGTCCGTTTGACAAACCTTTGACTTCGCCGTTTTCGCCGACCGTGGCAACGCTTTGGTTGTTAGACGTCCAAACGACGTTTGAAAGATCGGTTCGATTGGTCATATCCGTCCAAATCGCCGCAAGTTTGAGAGTATGTTCACCCACGGCAAGCACGTAGCCGTCGTCGGTATGCTCGTAGAACTTTTTGTTTTGAATCTCGATTGCGTCCGCGTCGCACTTTTCTATGACGAAAACTTTGCCGTCGACGTTCAGCGTGGCAACATCCTTGGTCACCGTGACAATTCCGTCAACGATTTCACATCCGTCTATTGCCGTTGCGCTCTCGTCGATACCGAGTTCTGTCAGCGTAAGAGAAGATCTGCTTGTCACGATTTTGTTGCCGTAGCGCACGCTTGCGCCGGTTGCGGTTACCGTTACGTCAAAAGAGCCGTAGACTTTTTCGCCCGTGGAAAACACGCTTGCGCCGAGAGTTATCGTTGCGCTGCCTTGTCCGACTGCCGTGACGATACCGTTTTTGTCAACGGTTGCCACCGAATCGTTCGAGCTTGACCACTCAGTTTGATTGACAATGCTGTCGATCGGAGTATAGGACGGAAGCAAACGCACGGACGAGCCGACTTCGAGTGTGTTATTGCCGGTTTGCGCGCGTAAATCCACTCTGGATACGTCGTATCCGACAACTTTGACGCTCAAAGTTTTGCTGACGTTTTCCGCCACGACTTGCATCGTGAACGTGCAATACGAGCCTATAACCATCTTGCCCGACGTGTTGGACGACGTTTCGTTGCCGTTTTCGTCCACGAATGCCGCCGCCGGCCACACCTTTTCCGTTTGGACGGAACTGTCGAGGTAATCACGATACTTTTTATAATATTCCTCGTCGGTGTATGTGACGTCGCCGGAAATCTTCCACTCTATCGTGTAGTTGTTTGCCTTTTCGGGGAAAACGGCAACGTCGAGATAGTCTTTGATATTTACAACTTTGTTTGCCACGCTTTCAAGAGAAAGGGGCAATTCATATATGGTATCTTGCGAATTCTTATACTTTAATTCTATATTTTCAACCGCAATATGCGCTTGTGCCGAAACGATTGTGGAAACCATCGCAACGACGAGAAGAATAATAATCGGTATAAGAATCAATATACCTATCATCACTTTTTTCATAATGCGAATTTCCTTTCAGATCAAGGAACGATCTTTTGATAACGCTTGTTGAGGTTGACAAACAGCCCTGCCAAAGAGCCTGCCAGCAACAACAGCGTGATTACGCTCAAAATGAGGTATATTGCGCTCATGTTTCCTCCGATAACCAAACTTCCGATTGAGAACGGGAAGAAACTGAAAAGCATAGTGAACAAACCGTAAGCGATTGCCGCAACGATGCCGACGACAAGTGCAAGAGCGACGTTTTTGTTTGCCGCAACGAGCTCGCCGTCCCCCGACACGTTGAAGGTCGGAGATTTGATGTCCGCAATCATACTGAGGCAAGTGAGGCTCAAAACAAGCATTTCCGCAATGCCGAATATCGCGCCCACGTCAAGCGGAGTGAGAAGATGTCCGCCCGCTTCGCTCGTGTAATAGCCGCCCGATACCGCGCAAGAGAGCGCAACGGACAGCGTACCCGTCATAGAGTAAAGCAAAAATTTGACGAGAATCTGATTTGTGTAGCTTACGGGAATTATCTTCGTGTGGTAGAAGCAGTTGCCTTCCCTCGAAATGCAAGTCGAAGCAAACGACACGATTATCGTGACGAAAATCACGATGACCATAAGCGTAAGACCGGGCATAATGCTTGCGCCGACGCTTTCCGTTCCCATGGACGCTGCAAGTCTGTTGCAGAAAAACACCATGACGGGAGCGGCGCACGCCATTGCAAAGTATTGGAAGGAATAGTTGAAACTTCTCAAAATGAGGTAAAACTCACGTCTGAAAAGCGCGTACCACACCGGACGACGCACGTCTTTGATTTTCTTTTTGAAAGATGCCTTTTGCGTTTCGATGCCGTAAAGGATTGTCTTGTAATACTCTCTTGTCGTCACGAAATACGCTCCTACGCCCAAAGCGCCGTTGATGAGGAACATATAAAGGAAACGAAGCGCGTATTGTCCCGACGAAAGTCCTGCGTACTTTCTGCCGTTGATGATTTCGGCATACCAGTTGAAAGGATATGCGTTTTGAGCAAAATGCTTATATCTTGCAATCATATCCGCAGAGAAAATTGTCTGATTGGAATTTTTGAGATATTTGAGCACGTTGCTGAGAGACACGAGATAGAATACGAACACCGCGCAAACCACGATGATGGTGAATATAAGCACCAGCAAAAATTGGTTTTTGACGAGGTTCATAACCTTCATGACGGGCACTGCGATGATATTTGCGATAAAGAAAGGCAAGAACGTGCTCAAAAGCACTATGCCGATATACGCAAAATAATCGCCTACGCTTGCGTGCGTAACGACGCCGAACGAGATGTAGAACGGAAGCATTGTGAGCAAGCAAGTCACGAGATTGTGCAAATAGCAGTAAATGGATTTTGCAACGAGAATCTCTTTGCCGCTGACGGGAAAGCGCAACAACATTTCGTTGTCGCCGTTCTGATATAGGTTTTTAATGACCGTACTCGTAGAAATTATGGTTGCGAGCGCAATGGTAAAGGTTGCGATGATAACCAAAAATTCGATACGCAAGCCCGAACGCGTTACGAACACGTTGCTCAAATAATAGATACCCACCACAAGCACCGCATACACGAGGACAAAAAACAACATGTTGCCGAATTGCGCAAACTTTTTGAGCTTGCCCGCATCGGGCGATATGCCGTATCTCGATTTAAGGTCGAGTTTGAAAAGCGTCCTTACGCTTTGCATGGAAAAATCGCTTTTTGTCATTTTGATTCCTCCTCGCAAACGACTTCTTCCTCAACGTCGGTTTGAGCAGGCATATCGGGACGCATATCCGCGCTCTCTTGCGCGATATAGTCCTCGAACAATCTTTGCTCGTAAGTGCCGGTGACGCGGAAGAAAGTTTCTTCGAGGTTCGCCTTGTTTTTGTCGTTGCCGGCAAGGTCGATGATGTCGATGAGATGACCGTCGTTGACGATTGCGGCTCTGTGGCAAAGTTTCTTGACAAGGTCGAGGTTGTGGCTCGAGAAGAAAACCGTGTTTCCCTTTGCGCAATGCTCGCGCATGTAGGATATGATTTCCGCGGTGGATTGCGGATCGAGTCCCATCATCGGCTCGTCGAGCACCCAAAGTTTCGGATCGTGAATGAGAGCCGCAATGATGCAGATTTTTTGTTTCATACCGTGCGAGTAGGATTTGATTTGTCTGTCTATTGCGTTTTCGAGCTTGAAAAGTTTTGCGTAGCGGTCTATTCTTTCCGTTCGCACGAGAGCGGGAACTTTATAGAGGTCGGCAACGTAGTTGACGTATTCCCTGCCCGTAAGACGCTCGTAAACGGAGTGGTTGTCGGGGACGTAGCCCATTTCCATTTTTGCCTTGATAGGCTCTTTGACGATGTCGTGTCCGCAAATGGTTATCGTGCCGCTGTCAAAAGGAAGAATACCCGTAAGGCACTTTATCGTAGTGGATTTGCCCGCGCCGTTTTGTCCGAGAAATCCGAAAATCTCGCCCGGGCGCAATTCAAAAGATATATCGTCAACCGCGACTCTGTCGCTCTTTGGATAGGTTTTTTTCAAATGTTCAACTTTAAGCATAGTTATTCTCCTGAATAAATTTTTTTGGCGGTTTCGCCTTATAAGCGCGTACATACACGCGCGCACGCACGCAATTGCAAAAGCGATCGCATGCAAAAGTAGACTAAATCATTGCAAACAAACGGGTGAAATGCGCAAATAAGAAGCCGACGCGCTTATGCCGTCGTTATGGAGCGCATATCCTTTTACGAAGCGCGAATCGCATTTGACGTTTCGACGAGCGTTGACGAAATAACGAACGACGTCCGCGTCTGCAATATAGATGGCAACGTAAACGAAAAACAAAAACGTCAAAGCCGTCAGATACGCTATCGTAAAGTTGACAACGGACGCTTTGATCGTGAAAAACGTGAATTGTTGGACTGAATCTCTGAACAATGCGAAAGTTATCACCAAAGTCGCGCAAGCGGAAAAATATCTGCGTATGCGCTTTGGCAAACACCTTGCAAGCATAAATATGATAAGCGCGACCGAGAGCCCCGCAAACGTCTTTGCAAAGCCTACGAGATAGTCCGCAGCTTGTGTCAGAAAAGACAAGAAGTCCAAATTTTCTCCTTGCGCGCACCTTTTATTTGTAGTATATAAGCGCACAATTACGAGTTTATTGTACCAACATATACCATTGTTGTCAAACAAAAACCATATTTTGTGGCTTTGCAGGGATTTTACCACAATTTTTAATTCTTCTTTAATCCTAATCGCTTGACTAACCCACCAAGACCGAGTATAACATTTTCTTGAAAAATCGGACTAAATATACGTTAATACCCACGACGGCGTTCAATCTTCCAATCTTTTCAAAAAAATACGCATAAATCATATGATAATAAAGGAAAAAAATGTTCACTCAAACCCTATCCGCAATAGCATATTTCGAAATTTTGCTTCCGCTTGCGCTCATACTTCTTTGCACCAAACTATTTTCTCTTTTGGGCAAGAAAATCGGACTTCCGCAAGTGGTTGGAATGTTGATTGCAGGCATACTTCTCGGTTTCATCAAGTACATTCCGAATCAAAACATATTTACGCAATCCACGATTGAGGGGCTTTCCTTCCTTGCCAAAATCGGCGTCATCCTCATCATGTTCTCGGCAGGACTGGAAACCGACCTCAAACAATTCAAAACAAGCGGACTTCCCTCCGTTTTGATAACGATTTTGGGCGTTCTGTTCCCATTGGGACTTGGATTTTTGGTCGCTTCGGCGTTCAACGGCGGATTTAACGTATCGCAACATCAAATCATAACCAACCTCTTTTACGGCGCGATATTGGCGGCTACGAGCGTCAGTATCACCGTTGCCGCTCTCAAAGAACTCGGAAAGCTCAACACGAAAGTCGGCACTTCCATCGTGGCGGCGGCAATCCTCGACGACATCATCGGTGTCGTGCTTCTTTCCCTCTTCATTTCTCTCGACAAGGGCAACGGGCTTGACGGAATAGGCATTGCAATCGGCAAAATGATAGGCTTCTTCGCTGCGGCAATCGCAGTGGGGTTTGTGGCACACATTATCCTCAAACATTATCTCAAACGTCACCCCGAGCATCACAGACGTATTCCTATCATCGGTTTTGCGATGGCATTTTTCTTTGCGTATGCGGCGGAGGAATGGTTCGGAGTTGCGGACATCACGGGTGCGTACGTTGCCGGCATCATGCTCTCCACTCTCACCGAATCGGCCTATATCGACAGAAAAGTGGAAGTGAGCAACTACATGATTTTCGCTCCCGTATTTTTTGCAAGCATAGGCATCAACGCGGATTTCGGCGCAATATCACCTGCAATCGTAGGATTCGGTTTTGCGTTCATCGCGGCAGGACTTATCGGCAAGGTGCTGGGATGCGGCATAGGCTCGCTCATCTGCAAATACTCGTTTATGGACAGCTTGCGCGTGGGCATCGGCATGATGGCAAGAGCGGAAGTCGTGCTGGTATGCACGCAAAAAGGCGTGGACAGCGGACTTGTGGACGCGTCGATAATGCCCTTTGTGCTTATCCTCATCATCGTGTCCTCCCTGCTCACTCCTCTGCTTTTGAAACTCACCTACAAGCACGACAAAACCAACGATACGCCGCTCAATCCTCCCCTCACGGACGGAGGAACGGAACAATCGGACGTTGCGACGGAACAAAGCGATTCTACGCAAGCAAGCGATATCCTATCGCAAGCCGACCTCCCTAAGACCAACGACTGAAAGCAGACTATCCAACAAAACACCGCAAAAAGCAATCGTCCATTCGGTTGCTTTTTATTTTTCGTTAAATTATACTTTATTTCGACAAAAGGTAACACATGACGACTACACAAGAAAATTTGCAATCATCGAAACTCGGCACTATGCCCGTCGGAAAGCTCATACTTACCATGAGCGGCCCTGCCATACTTTCCATGCTCGTTCAAGCACTCTACAACATCGTAGACAGCGTGTTTATCGGCATGTACGACGCAACCAACGGCGTTTTGGCACTGTCCTACGCAATGCCCATGCAACTGCTTGTAAACGCATTTGCGATAGGTCTTGCGGTGGGCGCGGGCTCGCTTATATCCAGGTTGCTCGGCGAAGGCAGAAACAAGGACGCAAGCCTTGCGGCGCAAACCGGACTTTTGATATCCTTCATATTCAGCGCGCTGTTTTTGGTGCTGGGATACTTTGTATCCGACGCTTTCATCAAGGCGTACACCGTCAACGCGGGAGCGGTCGCAGGCAGCGAAAACATGCAAGCCGTGTACAAAATGGGTTCGACATATCTTACGATCTGCATGTGCTGTTCTTTCGGTTTTATGATCGAAACCATGCTCAACCGCATATTGCAAGCGATGGGCAATATGATCGTGCCTATGGTGACGCAACTCGTGGGCGCGATCACCAATATAATCCTCGATCCGATACTCATCAGCGTATGCAAGCTCGGCGCGCCCGGTGCGGCAATCGCAACCGTCATAGGTCAGGTTGTGGCAATGCTCATTCCCATCGTCGTCATTATAAAGGCAAAAGCAAAAAAGCAACTCGACATCGACGTCTTTTTCACCAAGGATTTCAAAATAAAAAAGGACATTCTCGTCGACATAATGCGCGTCGGTCTTCCAACCGTCGTCATGAACTCCATAGGATCGGTTATGTACATGCTCTCAAACGCCGTACTCAACCGTTTTGCAGACGCCGTGTGGGCGTTCGGCGTGTACTTCAAATTGCAATCCTTTGCATTCATGCCCGTTTTCGGACTCAACCAAGGCTGTATTCCCATCATGGGTTACAACTACGGCGCAAACAAAAAAGACCGCTTTGTCAAAACCTTCAAATACGCCGTTCTCATTGCGTTCGCATATATGACGTTCGCGCTTATCTTGTTCCACGCAATGCCTGAACAACTGCTCAAACTCTTCTCGGTCGGCGACAACGCAAACCGAATTCAAGTCGGCTCGGAAGCGTTGCGGCTTTGCTCAATTGCGTTTATCCCTGCGTCTTTGGGCGTCATCATGATTGCAATGTTCAACGCGGTCGGACACGGCATCAAAGCCATGCTCATATCACTTCTTCGCCAACTATGCATACTCGTGCCCCTCGGCTACGTGCTTGCAATATACACGTCTATGGGGCTGAAAGGCTACTGGGCGGCGTTCCCGATTGCCGAGGCTTTGTCGGTTGCGATATTCTTCCCCATTGCCTTAAAGACGATAAAGACGATTTTTGAAAAGAAAGCCGCACTCACCAACGAGCAAATCGAGCAAGAAGAAATCCGAGAAGAACTCGACGAAAAAGCTCTCGAAGAAGAAAGCACGGACACGGTTGCCTGAAAACTTGCAAAAGGGATATAACGCATATCGGTTTTTGCAAAACGAGCGGATTTTAGGCACAAGCAAAGAAAAAGTTTTTTACGCTATTCAAACTATAAGTTTGATTGAGTTCCGGTGGTGTAAAAAACCGCTCGCAAAACGCAAATATTAAAAAAAGTATTGCATTGCCCGATTTTTTCATCTATAATGTCAGTACAATCCTAAGGAGGACTAAATATGAATAAAGCAGAATTTATCAAAGCAGTGGCAGCAAAAGCAGACCTTTCTATCAAAGACGCAACCGCAGCGGTTGACGCATACGCAGCAGTTATCGCAGAAGCTCTCAAAGCAGGCGACAAAGTTGCAATCGCAAACTTCGCTTCTTACGAAGTAAAAGAAAAAGCGGAAAGACAAGGCTTCAATCCCCTCACCAAACAACCGATCACGATTGCGGCAAGCAAAGCTCCCGTCGTCAAATTCGGCAAAGCGTTCAAGGATTTGTTCAACTAATTGCTTTGATTCAAAAAACCGCATAAAAAACGCCGTCGTCTGACGGCGTTTTTTCTATAATCGAATAATCGGTTTTGATATCATAAAGGCACTTGTTTTCCGCATTTAAGCGGCAATGTTAAAAGCCCGTTTAATTTCGCAAGTCGCGCCCTACCAACTCATCTATCGTAATTCCCAGCGCATCGGCAAGCAACCAGCAATCTTTGACGTTGGGTATATTGACACCGTTTTCCCAATAACTAATCGCGGCATGCGTAACGCCTATCTTTTGCGCAAGCTGTTTTTGAGTATAGTTTTGCGCTATACGATTTATTTTTATGGATTTTCCGATCAGATTGTCTTTCATTATGTTTGTAGCATATAAGAATTCTTACATTTATTCTTGACATTTAAGAATTCTTACATTACAATTTGATTATTAAAATCTTGAGGAGAACCTAAAAAATGAGCAATTATGCTGAAACCAATTTGACAAATAACGAAAAAATCATTTTAAAAGCGAAAAAATCTTTTATTGCGATATTCCCTCACTTTATTAGGTTTTTGACAACCGAACTTGCTCTCACAAACAAAAAAGTTATAGGAAAAGTCGGTTTGATTCGCACTCACTCTGTTGCAAGCGCACTTAACAAAATTCAAAACATATCGATTTCAAGCGGTTTGTTCGGCAAGATATTCAGTTACGGAACTATAAAAATCGAAACCGCAGGTGCAGAACCCGTATATTTTTACGGCATCAAAAAGCCTGAATCTTTCAAAAAAGCAGTATTTGCACAAATGGATAGATTCGACCAAGAGCGAATTCGCGAACAAGCAGTACAAATGGCAAGCGCAATGTCGCAAGCGATGACAAAATAACGATTTCCCTAGCACAGCGCAATTTTAAAGGCAAACCGCAAAGTTTAATCGACGGTTTGCCTTTTATTATGTCATAAAAACTATTTATTGAGCGCATTACTTACGACTGATTATATTGCCTGTACTCGGGTCAATCAGCATCGCCCAGTAGTCCACGCCGTCGCCGATAAACGACACATAATAATAGTAAGATTCACGGTCGGCGGTGATGAGTTTGACGTAGATTTCGCGCTCGGCTTTACCCTCAGAATACTCTTTGTCAATCTTTTCTTTGAGTACGTCTTTTGCGATGTTTATGACGTCGGCGGCAGACAATTTACCGTCCAAAATCGAGTTCAATTCGATGTCCGATTTCACATCGCCGGCTGTTACGCTTATCGTCTTTGGCACAAAATCGAGTGCGATAGAATCCACAAATTCACCGCTTTTGCCGCATTTGATTTCACCCGACAAAGTTTTGCCGTCCGAGCAAATCACGTAGGATACGGATTGATAATCGTTGCTCTTCAACGGAGTGACGGTTATCTCTTGAAAATCGCAAACGTCCCTTGCGATTCCGTCGGCAACGAAGCTCTTTTCGCGTCTGCCCTTTTCGATTGTGATGGCAAATAAATCGCTCTCGCCGGCATAGTACGCCTCGGTGAGCCTCGACACGTTGTCTTTGACGTCTCCGTCGGTTTTTTTATTGCAAGCGCACAATGCAAAAATCGAGGAAATCACGCACAATATTGCAACCAAAATCAAGCATTTTTTTCTTTTCATACTCAAAATATACGGCGAGTAGTTCCCGATTATGCAAAAAACTCGCATAAAAAGCGACTGCGGCACAAATTTTTTCTTGAATAATGAACAAACTGTGATATAATCGTTTATATATGCAAGAAAAAGCGCGCGTGCGCAAAAGTGCGCAAAAAGGAGATTATGTCCGAAAATCAAGACAACAACGTCTATATACCATCGGAAGTTCTGCCCGAGCAGGAACAAAACACCGCCGAGCGTTTTGTCACCGACCTCGAAAAAGGACTGGGGCAAGAGGACGTGAAAAATAGGGTTGCCCAAGGCAAAGTCAACGGCGACACCAACGTCAAGACGAAGAGCGTTGCGCAAATTTTGCGTGAAAACATCGTCACTTTTTTCAATTTCGTATTTATCGCGCTTGCGGCGTTGATATTTTTCTTTGTGGACTCTCACGAAAGCATAGTGTCCATTATGGGCAACTTCGGTTTTATGTTGCTCATCGTATTCAACGCTCTCGTGGGCATTTTTCAAGAGCTTAGAGCAAAACGCACGATAGACAAACTTTCCCTCATCTCCGCACCAAAAGCCATTGTTTTGCGTGACGGCGAGCAAAAGGAAATCGCAATCAAGGACATCGTGCTCGACGATTTGACCATTCTTTCAAGCGGAAGTCAGATTTGTGCGGACGCAATCGTCGTCGAAGGCTCGATCGAAGTCAACGAAAGCCTTATCACCGGCGAGCCGGACGCAATCCAAAAAAATCCCGGCGACGAAATTATGTCGGGCAGCTTTGTCGTGTCGGGCACGGCAAAGGCACAAGTGGAACACGTTGGCGCGGACAACTTCGCAACCAAAATAAGTTCGGGAGCAAAATATTTCAAAAAGCCCAACAGCGAAATTTGGCGTTCGCTTATGTTTATCGTCAAAGTGATGGCAAGCATAATCGTTCCGCTTGGCATAGTGCTTTTCTGCGTCAAATATTTCGTGCAAAACAACCCCGAAGACGCTCAAAAGATGATCACCACCATGCTCGGTTACAAGATAAGTTCTCACCTTTCGACAACCGTTTTGGGCACGATCGCAACCGTCATAGGCATGATTCCGTCGGGACTCGTCGCGCTGTCCTCAACGGTGTTTTGCGTCAGCATAATGCGTCTTTCACGCCACAAAACGCTTGCGCAAGACCTCTATTGCGTTGAAACCCTTGCGCGCGTCGACGTGCTTTGCCTTGACAAAACCGGCACTATCACCGAAGGCACGATGGAAGTCAACGATTTGTCCCCCGCAAAAGGCAAAAACGCGTCGGATATAATGCAAATCATCAAAAACGTGACGAGTGCGCTCGAAGACGACAACGCAACCATAAACGCCCTTCGCGCCTACGTTGCGGAACTCAACGGTTGCGGCAACGTCGAACAAGTCGTCCCCTTCTCCTCTCAACGCAAGTGGAGCGGCGCAAGAATAGACGGCGTTTCCTACGTCATAGGCGCACCCGAATTCGTGTTCAAAAAGCGCACCAAAGCCATGGAAAACACCATGTCCGAAATGGCGCAAAAGGGATTCAGAGTCATGGTTGTTGCATCGTCGAAAAACCAATTCGGCGACGGCACTCTTCCCAAAACGCTCACCTTGGAAAGTTTCGTTTTCATCACCGACAAGATAAGAAAAGAAGCACCCGACACGCTCCGCTTTTTCAAACAAGAAGGCGTAACCGTCAAGATTATATCGGGCGACAATCCCCAAACCGTACGCGCGGTCGCAATGCGCGCGGGGCTTGAAGACTGCGACAACATTGTGGATATGTCCACCCTCGAAACAGAGGAAGAAGTGTACGAGGCGGCAACAAAATACACCATTTTCGGTCGTGTTTTGCCCGACCAAAAACTTATGCTTGTAAAAGCTCTCAAAAAGGCGGGGCACACCGTTGCAATGACGGGCGACGGCGTCAACGACGTGCTTGCGCTCAAAGAAGCGGACTGCTCGGTTGCAATGGCGTCCGGCTCGGACGCAGCGAAAAACGTAAGCTCTCTAGTGCTTTTGGACAGCAATTTCTCGTCCATGCCCAGAGTGGTTGCCGAGGGCAGACGCTCCATAAACAACCTCGAACGTTCGGCTGCGCTGTATATTATGAAAACCATCTACAACACGCTTTTGGCACTGTTGTTTATGGTGGTTGTCGACCCGCTCCCCTTCACTCCGCAAAACCTCACGATTATGGGCGCGGTCACGATAGGCATGCCCTCCGTCGTGCTTGCTCTCGAACCGAATGCCGACAGAGTGACGGGCAGATTTTTACCAAAAGTGCTCTCAAACGCCGTACCCGGCGGAATTACGGTGCTACTCGGCGCAATAGCCGTGATAATTTGCAACAGATTTTTCCTCACGGATATCACCGACGCGCAATCGCAAACGGTGTTTATTTGGATAATCACTTTCGTTGGCTTCTTGCTTCTTTTCAAAGTTTCCCTCCCCACAAAGCTGTCTAGTTGGTCTGCTTTTTTCGGCATCAGCGACTTTATGAACGAAAAGGCGAAAGAGGAAGCCAAAGCGCAAAAAATCGATTCGAGTTTGTACGACGGCTGCGTTGACGACAGCGAAAAAGGCTATTCCATCGCAAACGGCGTCGTGATGAAAGTCGTCGAAACGAAGGACGTCAAAGTCAAAAAGGAAAAGAAACCGCGCAAACAGCACAAGGTCAACAAATCCAATTTGCTCATCGCACTCAATTTGTTCATGTACTTGCTGATGATATTCATTTTCGTAGGCGTCTATTTCATCTCAATCAACGCTACGATAAATGGCGAGCAAGTTGACGTAGTACAGTTCTTGCGCACCTTCTTCCGTCTTGACAATCATATCACGTGGGCGATGGGCAAGGCAATGCTTGCGATAGGATCGATACTCACGTTCTCCTACATCGGTTTGGTTGCGATTATGAATCAAATCAAGCTCGAACACGGCGATGCAATCGAGAAGAAATTCGAACGCCTTGACGCAAAAATGCGCGTAAAAGCACCGAAAATCAAATAAAAAACAATATAATCAGGTGGAAAATGAAACGTAACAACATGTGTCCTTTTTGCTTTATCAAAAGCTTGTTTCAAAAGAAAAAGCCCACAAGCGTAAATCCGCAACTGCCCGACTACGAAAACGGCGTTGCGCTCACTCCTCCTATGGGCTGGTCTAGCTGGAACACGTTCAGAAACCGCATAAACGAAAAACTTATTCTCGACACCGCAAAGGCGATGAAGGACAACGGACTTATCGACGCAGGCTACAAGTACATCAACCTCGACGATTGCTGGCAATCCTCTTTGCGAGACGAAAACGGCGAGCTCGTAGGCGATTACGAAACCTTTCCTAACGGCATAGAAAACCTTGCAAAGCAAGTCAACGCAATGGGCTTGAAACTGGGCGCATACACTTCAAACGGCACTCTCACCTGCGAAGACTTGCCGGCAAGCCTGGGCAGAGAGCAATACGACGCCTACACCCTTGCCAAATGGGGCGTTGAGTATTTCAAATACGACTATTGCCACCATATCCCCATTTCCAAATACGCTCCCCTCGTGTACTCGATAAGCATATCTCAATTCGATTCGCACCCTATGGAGTATTCCGTACACAATGCAGTGCTTTCCGGGCTTGCGAGATTTATGACGGACACAAAACTTCCGAGCGGAAGCTATGTTTCGGGGCTTGACGCAAACCAAGGTCGCATCACCTACAACAATATCGAAGTCGACGAGGACGGCAAATACGTGCTCACCGTCAACATCAAAAAGAAAGGCGCGTACGAAAAATATCTCATCGCAAAAGTCAACGACGGCGAAGAATACGAACTTCTCTTCCCTCCTCAAAAGCACTACAACCTCACCGCAAGATTCCAAGTCATCGTAAATCTCACCGCAGGGAAAAACAAAATCGAACTCTTCAATCCCGTCACGAGCAAAGCCGACAGCGAAATGTATCAATATCGCCGTATGGGCAAAGCTCTCAAAGACGCAACGGCAAGGGTTGCCAAAGAGCGCAAACAAAAAGAAAAACCCATCGTTTTTTCAATCTGCGAATGGGGCTGGGGCAAACCGTACAACTGGGGCGCGAAGGCGGGCAATCTCTGGCGCACTACTCCCGATATTCGCCCGTGGTGGATCTGGATAAAACTTATATACGAGCACACCGTCAAGCTCTATCCGTACGCAAGCAAAGGACACTACAACGATCCCGATATGCTTGAAGTGGGCAACGGCAAACTCACATACAATCAAAACGTATCGCACTTCTCGCTTTGGTGCATGATGAACGCTCCCCTCATTCTCGGCAACGATTTGCGCAGCATGAACGAGCAAGTCAGGAGCATCGTCGCCAACAAGAATATGATCGCAATCAACCAAGACGCCCTTGCAAAGCAAGCCAAACGTGTCAAAAAAGGCATTGTGGACGTGCTTGCAAAACCGCTTGCGGACGGCTCGGTTGCGGTGTGCTTCTTCAACAAGGCCTCACACGGCGCAAGAGCGAAATTCGATCTCAACACGCTTGTCGACGACAAATACGTTGCAATGACCAAGCAAAACGAATATCACGCAAAAGAGCAATGGAGCGGCGAAAATCTCACCACAAACGGCACTCTCACCGTATTGCTTGAAAAGTGTCAAAGCAAAGTTTACATAATCAAATAAACGCTTTATCGCATCGAAAAAGCCGTTTAATCTGCGTATAATTGCAAAACGACGAAAATTTAAAGTCGCAAAACAATCGAAAATTTGCAAAAACCACCGACTATGCTCGGTGGTTTTTCATATGAAAAAGCCCCGCTTTTCGCGAGGCTTTTAACGTCTTTGCGGATTATTCTTCCATATCCTTATCAGGCTCGTCAGCTTCGTTCATTTCTTCTTCGAAATGCTCCGCAAGAGCTTCTTCAAACGGCTCTTGAACGCCGTCTTTTCGTGTGTCGCAATCTTTTTCACACTCGGAGCAATTGCCGTCGCACTCTTCTTCAACGATTTGCGCCGCCTCGTTCTCCGCTCTGCGCACCGCAAGCTCTTCGCGCATTTGCGTCTTCGTCTTTTCGTCGATCTTATAGAAGAACATCAAAAGCGAGCTTGCAAGCATGCAAAGACCGGGAAGCAAGAAATAGACGATCCACGCTTTGTTTTGCATGCCGTCGGTGACGTAGCTTGCGATTGCCTGCATATTTTCCGCACTGCCTTGAACGCCGATGTGCGAAACATCCGCATATTTTGCCGCGTCGTAACCGATTGCGCCGATAAACAAAATGCCGAGCGAAACGGAAAGCGCGTTTGAAAGTTTGTTGGACATCGACAGGATTGCAAACTGCGTACCCTCGGTACGTTTGCCCGTCTTCCATTCCTGATAGTCCACTATATCCGCCGTCATAACCATTGGCAAATAACCGTTCGGACCGAAAGCGAAGCCGAGGAAGAATTGATAAATCCAGATCGCCCAAATGCTTCTGCCGAAGCTGCCCGTGGGGCTGAGCGTGTAGATGAGCGTTGCGATAAGCGTAACCGCAAAACCGTAGAAACCTGCGGTGATAAAATACTTCTTTTCGCCGAGTTTTTTGTTGATAATCGGGTTCAAAACTATCGTAACCATGGACGAGATTGCCGACGTTATGCCGATTGCCCAGCTGCAAGCGTCGCCGTAAAGCGTGCCCATGCCGATAAAGGAAAGGTCTATGCCGTCGCGAATGAGTATGCACGTTGCCTGCACCGCTATGCCGAGGCCGATGTTTCTTCCGAATCCGAGAATGTACGTCCCGAAAACGATGAGCAACATTTTGTTGTTTTTGAGCTCTCTGAACATCTCTTTGAAGCTCATACCGGCAGACGTGTTGGACTTGACGATTTCCTTACACTTGAAGTACATAAGGAGTTGGAATATAAGCCCTAATCCCGCCATAATCGCCGCAGTGATAAGATATTCCGTTTGTCCTACCGCGCCGTCCGAGCCGGTAAGAATACACACAAAACTTACGAACACGCCGGGAGCGGCAAGCGCGACGGATTTGAGCGTGTTGCCGAGCCCTGCCGCATTGTTGATCTCTTCACTGCTCTTCGAAATGAGCGAAAGCATGCCTTGCGAGGGGATGTCAGCCATCGTCATGGATATATTCCAAAGCACAACGACGAAGATGATGTAAATATATCTGCCTGCATTTGAAGAAAACGGAATAAACACAAACGAAATCATCGTCAGCACTGCAAGCGGAAACGCCGAAAACAAAATCCACGGACGCATTTTGCCCGCCTTGAAGTTGGCTCTGTCGATGAGGTTGCCGATTACGAAGTCCGCAACGATACTTATAAATTTTGCCGCAAGGATGATACCTGCCACCGCCATCAAGTCTGCTTGAAGAATTTTGTTGAAAAACTCCGCCTGATAGCTGTTGATAAGGCCGATACCGAGGTTGATACCCATCAGTCCCAAAGCGTAAATCCACATATTTGCGGTCAATGCGCCGGCCTTTTTCTCCTTTTTGTTTACCAAATCCGTCATAATTTCCCCTTTGCGCAAGCGCGCCAATTTGATATGTATTAATTATATATTAAAATCTATGCGTTTTCAATACCGAATCTTGCAATTGTACGATATTTTTGCAAACGCTTGAAAAATCGGCAAAAATAAGGACGGCCGCTTTGGTCGTCCCTATTTTTTTAAAATTCTTTTTCGCTATTTTGCCAAATACTTTTCGGCAAGCGCGATTCTTATGGCGCACGTAAGCACGTCGATTGCAAAATTCATTTCGTCAAGCGACGGCACGCTGGGCGCAATGCGGATATTCGAATCGTTGTCGTCTATTCTGTACGGGAACGTCGAGCCCGCCGCCGTGAATTTGACTCCCGCATCGGACGCAAGGCTTACGATACGTTTTGCGCATCCCGGCACGTCAAGAGAGATAAAATAGCCGCCTCTCGGCTTTGACCAACTCACGTTTTCGTCCCCTGCAAACGCCTCTTCCATTCTATCCTTGAAAAGGTCGAATTTCGGGCGCAAAATCGCTGCGTGTTGCGCCATGATTTTCTTTATATTGTCAACGTTTTTTAGGTATTCGACGTGAATGACCTGATTGACTTTGTTGGGGTTTATCCTCTTGAAAAACAAGCGTTTGAGCATATCCTGCACGTTGTTTTGCGAGGACGCGAACACCGCCACGCCGCTGCCTGCAAAAGTAATTTTTGCGGTGGATGCGAAGCAGTAAATCATATCCGAAGTGCCTGCTTTTCTTGCAACGTCGAAGATATTTTTGAGTTTATCGTCTGTGTCGTAGAGCGAGTGCACGCAATATGCGTTGTCCCAAAACACTCTGAAATCTTTTGCCTTCGGTTTGAGGTTTGCCATACGCTCGACAACCTTGTCCGAAAACACGATACCCGTGGGGTTTGAATACTTTGGAACGCACCAAATACCCTTTATGCTTTCGTCGTCGCGAACGAGTTTCTCAACGAGATCCATATCCGGACCGTCCGCAAGCATAGGCACGGTTATCATATCGATGCCGAAGTTTTCGCAAATGGAAAAGTGTCTGTCGTATCCGGGTGCGGGGCAAATAAACTTAACCTTGTCGAGTTTATTCCACGGCGTAGAGCCGAGTACGCCGAATTGCATTGCAAACTGCACCACGTTGTACATAATGTCGAGCGAAGATCCGTCAATGGCGATAACCTCGTCCGCTTTGACACCCAAAAGGTCGGCAAAAAGTTCTCTTGCCTGCTTCACGCCTGCGGGTTCGCCGTAATTTCTTGCGTCGACGCCGCTCATCATAAAGTCGCATTTTGCGGCATTTTCAAGCATGGGCATGGATATGTCGAGTTGTTCCTTCGACGGCTTTCCCCTCGTCATATCGACGTGTCTGTCTGCTTTTTGGAGTTTTTTGTAGGCTTTTTGTTCTTGTTTGAGCAACTCTTCAAGCTCGCTTTTAGACAATGCTTTGTAGTCCATAAATGCCACCTTTCCTATTTTTACACTATATGCCGCGCGCGCCGTTTGCCGTGAGCGGTATATTCAAGACGTTTTTTCAACGCAAAGACTATATCACCGACTCTTTGGTTTGGCAATTCATTTTTGCGATTTTTTCACAAAGAATTTACGCCGATTTTTTCCAAAAATCCGCAGCTTATTGATCGCCCTCGTTGTTGCCTCTTATCAGCAAGCGTATGGGCGTGCCCGAAAAGTCGAAACTCTTGCGGAGCGCGTTTTCGAGGTATCTCTTGTAGCTGAAATGCATGATCGTCGGATCATTGACTTTAAGCACGAAAGTAGGCGGTGCGACCGACACTTGCGTGACGTAAAATATTTTGAGTTTTTTGCCGAGATAAGACGGCGGCTCGCTTATGCGAATAGCGTCCCCAACCACCTCGTTGAGAAGTCCCGTCGGAATACGCTTTCTCGAATTTGCAACCACTTCTTTGCAAAGAGGAAGCAAATTGTCCAGCCTCTTGCCGCTCAATGCCGAAATATACACGGACTTGAAATAGTCCATATACTTCAAATCCTCTTTGAGCTTCTTTTCAAACTCGTAAATGGTGTGGGTGTTTTTGTCCACCAAATCCCACTTGTTCATAACGATGATGGATGGTTTACCTTCCTCGTGCACGAATCCCGCGATTTTGACGTCTTGTTCGGTAAGTCCTTCGGTTGCGTCGCATACGACAAGCACCACGTCCGCGCGGCGCACGGCGAGCAAACTTCTCATAACAGAGTATCTTTCAAGATCCTCGTTGACCACTTTCTTTTTACGCATACCTGCCGTGTCGATGATGAGATATTTGTCCTCGCCGACATCGAGTTCGGTGTCGATGGCGTCCCTTGTCGTGCCAGCTATGTCGCTCACGATACAACGGTCGTAACCCAAAAGTCTGTTGGTTATCGAGCTCTTGCCCGCGTTCGGCTTTCCGACGATTGCGATTTTGATGCGTTCGGGATCTTCGTCAACGGAATATTCCGGGATAACTTCGAGGATTGCGTCAAGCAAATCTCCAAGCCCCTTGCCCTGCTCTGCGCTCACGGCATGCGGTTCGCCGAATCCCAGCGCATAAAAGTCGTACACGTTGCTCAAATCGTTGTTATCGATTTTGTTGACCGCAAGTATGACGGGCAATTTGGACTTTCTCAAAAACGAACACACGAGGTTGTCGTCGGTTGTAAGCCCCGTCTTTCCGTCAACGACGTAAAGGATAGCGTCGGCAGTGTCCACTGCGATTTCCACTTGCGTGCGAATGTGATTCCACATCACGTCGTCACTTTTAAGTTCCAATCCGCCCGTATCGATTAGCGTAAACGCTCTTCCGCACCACTCGCAATCTGCGTAAATTCTGTCGCGCGTAACGCCGGGAGTGTTCTCGACGATAGCGATTCTTTGCCCCGCGAGCCTATTGAACAACGTCGATTTTCCGACGTTAGGTCTTCCTACAATTGCCACCAATGGTTTCATATTTTTTCACCGTTTCCGATTTTTATCTATCGTTTTTTGCAATATAAACGCCTTTTTGCGTCAAATTGCATATTTTTTCACTTTTCAAAATGCTCGATTATTTTTTGCGCCGTATCGCTTCCCGAGTGCGACACCACGATAAACGGAGCGCCGAGTGCGTCCTCAACTTCTTTGACGGTTTTGTTGTCAAGGAAAGTGTCTGTAAATTCGCGCAGCATATTGTCGGGTATCACAAACGCATCCGTCTTGACGCCTTGAAGCTGATCTATCATATCCCCTGCCGTAACAAGCCCCGCAACCGTAACGCTCGTGCCGAAAAAGTTGTTGATTATCGCATGCACTTCAACTTGCAAGCCGAGTTTTTGAGCAAGTTTTTTCGAGTACTCTTTGAGCATAGGCGCAAAGGATACGCCCGTCACCATGTCTATTCTCTTGCCGAGGTTCATATCCCCTGCCTCTTGCAAACTATATTCGAAGTTGTCAATCCAATCGGCAATAAGCCCCACACCGTTTTCAATCTGGTCAAACGCGCCGTAATAAGAACCGTCGGGCACTTTGACGTTGGCTTTGACATAGTATTCGTCGCTGCACCAGCAGAAATTTCCGCCGAATTCCTCATTCAATCCCTCGACGAGTTTTATCGTATCTCGTGCGTTTTGCTCGTCAACCGCTTTGAGTTTTGCAAGTTGCTCTCTGTGTCCCGTCATACCAACGGGCACGACCGCAACCGTTTCAACGCCTTCGACGGTGTGCAATCCTCGTATGCTGTCTTCTAGCACTTTCCCGTCGTTGACGTCGGGCACGACGACAAGTTGAGTGTGCATTTTTATGCCGTTTGCGCCCAATCTGCGCATTTGATCGGGCAGCTTTCTCGTGTTCGGATTTTTGAGGATATACGTCCTTATATCGTCGTCCCATGCGTGCACCGAGATGTAGAGCGGACTGAGTTTGAGCCTTATAACTCTCTCGATTTCCTCTTCGGTGACGTTTGTCATCGTCACGTACGAACCGCACATAAAACTATACCTGTAATCGTCGTCCTTGACGTAAAGGCTGGGGCGCATGTTTTTGGGGAGTTGGTCGACAAAGCAGAAAATGCACTTGTTTTTGCACACGACGGGTTTCATATCGATTGCAAATTCAAGTCCGAGAGATTGTCCCTCTTTTTTGTGGACTTTTATCGTATGTTCTTTTCCGTCACGCAAAATATCCACCGAAAATTTCTTTTCGTTGTCGTAGTAGAGATAATCAAGTTCGTCAACCATTTTGTAGCCGCCGATACGCAGCACGTCGTCGCCGAGTTTAAATCCCTGTCTTTTTGCAATTTCGTTTAGTTTGGTTATCTTTGGCATATCTCGATTATAGTTTTTATCCCTCTTGCCGTCAGGCACAATTTCACTGCACCGGCGGTGCAATATCGCTGTTGCAAAACAACAATATCACTGCTGCGCAGTCGCAATATCACGCACGCTTTGCGTGTATATCACTGTCCGTAGGACAATCTCAAACGGCGATGTATGCCGTGAGGAAGTTCGCGATATTTTCGAGCGAACTGAGTTCAACCCATTTTTTGCCGTTTGCCGCAATCCTTTCTCCCGCGTCCGTTTGCAAGATTCTGTACAACAGCGCAACGATTTCAAGGTCGTTTTTTGCAACGAGGCAAAGCTCGTTTTGAGCAAGATAAGATATATCCGCCTGCTCGTGTTCGCTTGCTTTCACAACGATGGACGGCACTCCCAGTTTAAAGCACTTGTAAAGCGTTGCCGCATCGTACTGCGTGATTGCCGCGTCGCAAACGGGCATGCAGTCGTCAACCTGCTCGGGCGATTGCAAAAACACCACTTTAGTTTGAGGAGTTTTCACCGACATGGACGAAAGCGTTTCAAGCATATGAGCGTCCTTTACGTAAACTGCGAGATTTGCTATTTCGCCTTGGTCGAGCAAAAGCGAAAACACGTTTTCAAGTTGCTTTTTGTCTTGCACGTTGACGTACACGGTTTTGACTTTGGGAAGCCCCAATTCTTGCTTTTTGAGTATGATTTCTTCCCTTGTTTTAGGCGTGATTTCAAACGGAAACCCCATCACCAAAACGTCTTTTGATTTTATGCCTTGTCGCACCAAATCGGCTTTTACGTCCGCATTTTCGACGATAAACACATTGGTTGCGTCGTCATGCACTCTTTTGGGGAGAGTAAACGTTTGCAGCATATAAATGATTTGAGTATTGAATCTTGCTCTGCGCTTAGCCTCCACCGCGCAATGATGAGCGTACGGCGTAACGCACAAAATGTACTCCGGATGAAAACGCTTTATCATGTTGTTGATGCGATTGACGCGTTTTGAAAAACTTTTGAGTTTAAATATGTCGCGCAGCACGCCTTTGTCTTTCTTTTCAAGCAAATATTGATATTCGCTTCCGCTGTCCATAAGTTTGTCGAGCGCGGAAAGTTTGGTTGCCGAGCCGTACTTGTCGTCGCTCATCACAACCGCGTTATGCGTGCCGATTTTGCGGATAGCCTCCGCGATTTTTTGCGAGATATCGTCGCTTTCGTCGCGTGAAGTGAGTATCAAAATTATGCGTTTTCTATACATTTTTGCGCCTTCTTTTTTTGCAAATTATACGTTGATTTTTTTGCTTTTTTTATGCGGTTAATCGCATTTTAGCGTATCCGGTTTTGCAATTATTTTACGTTTTTTTACGGTTTTTCTTGCGTTTTTATCGTGTTTTTTCCGTTTTTTTCGGCAAACTTTTGGCTTGTTTTCGCTCCGATTTTAAATCAGTCCTCGACGATAACGGGGATGATTATTGGGAATTGTCTGTCCTTGTAGAAGAGTTTTCTCACCGCTTTTTTGACCGCTCTTGCAATCTCGTTGACGTCGACTTTGTCGAAGTCCGCCCCGTTTATCGTGTCGATAGTGGCGTTCTTTATGGAATTTATCACGTCGTCGGTGAGGTTGAATCCTCTTGCCACTATGTCAACGTCGCCCACGACTTTGCCTTGATCCGTATCAACGGCGCAAAGCACCACGAGCATCCCGTATTCGGCAAGCGATTTTCTGTCGTTTACGAGCATTTTGCCGTTTTCAAGCACGACACCGTCAACGTACGCGTTGCCTGCCGTTACGTTTGAGTGTTGTCTTATCCCCTTGTGGTTTACGCCGTAGCACTCGCCGATATTCGGAATAACGATATTTTTTGACGGAACGCCGAGCGTTTTTGCGATCTCCGCATGCTTATGCTGATGACGATATTCGCCGTGTACGGGCATAAAATACTCGGGTTGCACGAGAGTGAGCATAAGTTTGAGTTCTTCCTCGTATGCGTGTCCCGAAACGTGAATGTCGTTCATTGCGTCGTAAATTACGTTTGCGCCCTTTCTGAACAAGTCGTTGATGACGTCGTACACCGACTTTTCGTTGCCGGGAATAGGCGATGACGAAAGCACGACGAGGTCTTGCGGACCTATGTTGATCTTGTTGAACTCGCCTTTTGACAGCTTGTTGAGTGCGGAAAGCGGCTCGCCCTGCGATCCCGTTGCCAAAATAACCGTTTCGCTTGGCAAAAGTTTGCCCACGCTGTCCACGATTACGCCCTTGGGAACTTGCAATTCTCCGCAAGCGGACGCAACTTCTGCCATACCTTTCATACTTCTGCCGGCAAGCACGACTTTTCTGTGATACTTGTGAGCGAGCGTAAGCACTTGTTGTACGCGGTAGTTCGAGGATGCAAAACAAGCAATGACGATTCTCTTGTCGAGGTTTGACGCAAAGATGTTTTCAAGCGTTTGACCGACCACTTTTTCGGATGTGGAACTGCCCTTTCTTTCAACGTTTGTGGACTCTCCAAGCATGAGCAAAACGCCCTTTGCGCCTATTTCCGCAATACGTCCTATATCCGTCTTTTTGCCGTCAATCGGGGTGTTGTCGATTTTGAAGTCGCCGGTGACGAACACCGTGCCGACTTGCGTTGTGATTGCAAGCGCGCACGCTCCCGCCATGGAGTGACACACTTTGATAAATTCGACTCTAAAGCCGCCCAACGTGACGGTATCGCCTGCCGAAACTACGACGAGATTGCACTTTTTGCCGTTTTTGTCCAGCTTCCTTTTGAGCAATCCGATAGTGAGCGCAGTGCCGTAAATAGGCACGTCTTTGAGGTCGTCCGCATAGTATGGAATCGCGCCGATGTGGTCTTCGTGACCGTGCGTGAGCACGATGCCGCGAAGTTTGGATATATTCTCTTTTACGTAAGTGATGTCGGGGATGATTGCATCGATGCCGGGGGCTTCCTCGCTCGTTGCGAAGGACACGCCGCAATCGACGATAATCATATCGTCGCCACATTCGATTGCCGTCATATTTTTGCCCACCTCGCCGACACCGCCGAGGAAGGTCACCTTTACTGTTTTTGTATTTTTTTTCATGAATTCTATTTCTCCGAATAAATGCATATTTTTCTAATATAGTATATTACACCAAAACGCGCGCATTAGCAAGAGTTTCGCCCAAAAGCGTCAAAAACCGCTTCCTCGAGCAAAAAAAAAATCTTTACAAACTGCGGTTTTGCCTTTACGATTATAGTATAATAATCGTCAAAAAACGATGCGATTATGACATATAAGAAGGAGAATTTTATGAGAGTTTACAATTTCTCGGCAGGCCCCAGCATGCTTCCTCTCGAAGTTATAGAAGAGGCCGGCAGAAACATCGCCGACTACAACGGCTCAGGCATGAGCGTAATGGAAATGAGCCACCGCTCCAAGTGGTACGACCAAATCAACACCGAAGCACTCGACCTTATCAGAGAACTTATGCATTTGCCCAACGATTATCACGTCATCATGGTGCAAGGCGGCGCGTCCACGCAGTTCGAGGCAATCCCCCTCAACCTGTTGAAAACGGGAAAAGCTGACTATATAGTTACGGGCAACTTTGCAAAAAAAGCATACAAAGAAGCCCAAAAATACGGTGATATTCGCCTTGTCGCGTCAAGCGAAGACAAGAAGTTTACCTATATTCCCAAAACCACGCGCGACGATTTCAGAAAGGACGCAAGCTACGTGCATATCACCGAAAACAACACCATTTTCGGCTTGAAATACAACACTCTTCCCGACACGGGCGATATTCCTTTGGTTGCGGACTTGTCCTCCTGCATCATGAGTGAGGAAATCGATCCTAAAAAATATTCCATGATTTACGCAGGCGCACAAAAGAACCTTGCTCCCGCAGGCGTTACGCTCGTCATCGTAAAAGAAGATATGCTCGGCGGCGAACTTCCCATTTGCCCCACAATGCTCAAATATCGCACGCAAATCGACGCGAACAGTCTTTACAACACTCCGCCCTGCTGGTCGATTTATATGATGATGCTCAATCTTCGCCACCTCAAAAAACTCGGCGGCGTAAAGGTTATGGAGCAAATCAACAGAGAAAAGGCAAAAATGCTTTACGATTTCATCGACGAGAGCGATTTCTACAACAACTTCGTTGAAAAAGAAAGCCGTTCGCTCATGAACGTGCCCTTCGTGTCCCCCAGCGACGAACTCAACGCAAAGTTTGTCAAAGAAGCCGAGCAAGCAGGGCTTGTCAGCCTCAAAGGGCACAAACTCGTCGGCGGCATGAGAGCGTCCATTTACAACGCTATGCCCGTCGAAGGCGTGAAAGCACTTATCGATTTCATGAAGAAATTCGAACTCGAAAACAAATAACCCGACAACCAAAAGGCGAAAGCGTTTTTTTGCGCTTTCGCTTTTTTGCAAGCGACAAGCATAATGCCGTGTCGTTTAGAAACGCAGGAGAAAATATGGATATCTTAAAACTCAATTCGATCTCTAAACTTGCAAACCCGGTGCTGGAAGGATACAATCTCACCGACAACTCGCAAAATCCCGTCGGCATACTCGTGCGCTCTTTCAAAATGGACGAATACGAAGTGCCGTCCTCTTTGTTGGCGGTTGCAAGAGCGGGCGCAGGCGTAAACAATATTCCGCATGCGGAATACGCTAAAAGAGGAATTTGCGTTTTCAACACCCCCGGCGCAAACGCAAACGCAGTCAAAGAACTCGTGATTGCCGCGCTCATCATCGGCGCAAGAAATATCAACGAAGCGATAAACTGGGCAAGCACTCTCAAAGGCGACGACGTCGCAAAACAAGTTGAAAAAGGCAAAGGTCAATTTGCAGGCAGTGAAATCGCAGGAAAAACGTTATGCGTTTTGGGACTGGGCGCAATCGGCAGAAAAGTTGCGAGCTCAGCTCACGCACTCGGTATGAATATCGCGGGTTACGATCCGTTTATATCCGAAGCGGCAAAAGCGGAAATACCCTTCGTTACGATTTTCGACACAATGCAAGCGGCGTGGTCGGATGCCGACTTTGTGACGCTTCACATGCCTATGACTCCCGAAACCAAAGGACTTGTCAACGCAAGCAGCATATCGACGATGAAAGACGGCGTGATAATCATAAACGCGGCGCGAGGCGAACTTTGCGAAGTAACCGCAATAAAAGATGCGCTCGAAAACAAAAAAATACGCAAATACGTCGTCGATTTTCCAAACGAAGAATGTATCGGAGTTGACGGCATCGTTGCAATTCCGCATCTTGGAGCATCGACGGAAGAAGCGGAAGACAACTGTGCGGTTATGGCTGCAACGGAACTTAAAGACTATATCGAAAACGGCAATATCGTAAACTCCGTCAACTTGCCTTGCGTAAAAGCGCAAAAGAGCGCATCGCATCGCTACACGGTCGTTTCTATTGACAACGGCGAAAACAGATTCGGCGGAATAAGCGCAACGAGAAACGGATTGCGCTACACCATAATCGACACCGAAGACGAGCTTACAATCGACGGCGAGGACGTCATCAAGGCAAGAAAAGTCTATTGACAAAATCAAAACTTAAAAACGGACAGGTCAAACCTGTCCGTTTTTTTATTCCGTTATATAGCCTTTATCGACTTGTATCACGCAAGCAACCGTCATTTTCTCTTTGTTCATATAACACGATATGTGTTTTGTTTTGACATATTACAACACTTTTCGTGCTTTTACATCTTTTGGAAACACTTATTTTTGCGTGTTTTGGCGTTTTATCGTCCGTTTTGTCGGATTTTGTAATACTTATCGTGTTTTAATACAATTCTACAACTTTTGCAATTTTTCGCAAAGTGTTGCGCATACCCTCTGAAAATTTTGCGTTTTTGAGTTGTATCTCGCAAGGCTTTTCCTTGATGATTGCGTTTAACAAATCATACTCTTTGTCATCGAACAATCGTACAAGTTCAACCTTGCGCCTTTTGGTGACGTTGTCGATTGCCTGTCCGTCCGTCGCAATCAAATTTTTGCCGCCTTCGCTTCCTGAAATAAATCCTGCAACCTCGAAAACGTCCCTATCGTCCCGACTTCCTTCGAGCAGTCTTGCCGCAACGTCGCAAATCTCGCCCCACGCGTCTTTTAGCGGACGCATTCTGAAATTGAAAAGTCCGTCAACGTTGTAATCCATTGATTGCGACAACGTTTTTGCAACGACGTTTTCTTCAAAGTCCGAGTCGAAGTGTAACATAGAGCTTAAAAGCGCGCACTTTGCGTAAGTCAACGGATAAATCGGCAACCTTTCAAGAAAAAACCTAAGCTTCATAAACGACAAAAACACCACCGAAAGCATATCGTATATTTCGTTTTCGATTTTTTGCGCAACGTCGCAATTTGACGCAAGATATAACCACAATCTCGTATTGCTTTCTTCGCTTGCATAGGACAAATCTTTTGCGTTTCGGAGTTTTTGAAGTATATATTCGATTTCTTTGTCGTATTCTTTGCCGATGCTTATCACGTTTGACCACATACAAATATTGTATGCAGGCGCGATATAAAAATTAGTGGAATATTTTGTGCGATTTGCAAAACGGCAAAAGAAAAGACGCGCATTTTTTGCGCGTCGTTTAAATCGTGTTTTGTTTTTATTTGACTTTGATAACTTTGCAGTTGCCGTTTCTCGTGTCAACTTCGATTTTGATTTCAAAGTCGTAGGCTTCGAGTTCGACGATCCAGCTGTAATAGCTGTTTTTTATGTCACTGCCGCTGTAATTGAATTCTCTGTCCATATCGTCGACGACAAAATCGTCTTTGCTCGTCACTCCTAATATCGACGGCAAACTTCTGTCCGTCACAAACTCATACGCTTTGTCTTTGGCAAGCTCGGCACATTCCGCTTTTGAAAACGCAACGGATTTTTTCGCATAGGACGCCGCGGAGCCGAACACGCCACCCAAAATTGCGGCAATCGCCATAAGCACGCCTATGAGCGAACATACGGGAATAACGACGTATTGCCACTTAAACTTTTTCTTTGCTTTTTTTACTTCCTCGGCATCCGCTTCTTTGACGGGAGAATCCTCTCTTACGGATTCGCTGTTCAAAAATTCGTTTGCCTTTTCAAGCTGCTGTTTTACGTATTGTTTTTCTTCTTCGGTTGCGACACCGTTTTTGCAGTGTTCGAACGCCTCGTCGAAATTCATAAAGTTGCCTCCAAAAGTTCTTTGAGCTTCAATCTTGCCCTGTAAAGCTGTATCTTGACGTTGTCCGTCGACTGACCGACTATCGACGCGATTTCTTTGACCGACATCGAGTCGAAATAATATAGTCTTACAACCTCTTGATAGTCGTCTTTCAACAGAGAAATCGCCTTGTACAGCGCGCGATATTCTTCTTTTTGAATGACGTCGTCCACAAGCGAGTCGCAAGACGGCATATCGTCCGGGATGGATTCCAACCTCTTGTTTTTCCTCAACGTGTCGAAATAATAGTTTCTGCACACCTTGAAAAGCCAAAATTTAAATCCGTCTTTTTCCTCGTTTATGGAGCGTATCGCCCTCATATACGCCTCTTGCACGACGTCCTCGGCAAGCGCGCGATTGCGGCAAAAGGAATACACGTACAAAAGAGCCTCGTTGTAGTATCTCTTAAACAAGTTTTCCCATGCCGTGCTTTTCATTTGCTCCTCACTATATAAACGCGCTTTGCGCAATTCGGTTACGCTTTGTGCTCGATTTTGTTCTTGAAACCCATTTTACATCGTTTACAAAGATTTTTCAACATTAACGATATATCGCAATCGGTCTAGTCCACAACTCCGGTACGCAAATAGTCTTTCGGCGTCATTCCGAACTTCTTTTTGAAACTTTGGATATAATGCGTTTGCGAGCAAAAGCCCAAATAATATCCGATTTCGCCGTATTCCACGCCGCTTGCAAGCAATGATTTGGACGCTTCGAGCTTTTGCGACAACACGTATTCGTGCAAACTTTCGCCAACGTATTTCTTGAAAGACGCCGACAGATAATCCACACTCACTCCGCACTCATCGGCAACGTCGCAGCACTTCAATCTCTCGTGCAAATGCGCGCTGACGTACTTCATCGCTTTGCGCACGAACGGCGGATATTCCAGCCTTTGACGATGATTTTTTACAAGCACGGTAAGATCCGTCGCCTTTGCAACCAAAAATTTTATTATTTCTTCGGGCTTATCCGTTTTGTCAACGTATTGAATGTAGGAGTCGGAGAGGTTGTACGCCTCGCTTTCCATAAGCCCGCCCTCTACGGCATACCTCGTGGCAAGAGTTATGCAGCTCACCGCAAGATATTTGACTTGGCGCAAATTGTCGTCGCTCATTCGCCCCACAACCAACGCATCTCTAACAAAATTCTCCATATTGCTTTCAAGCCCTTGCAGATCCCCGTTTTTTATACAAGTATAAAACGCAACCTCGCGGCTGTACGGAGTGTGCGCAATTCCGCTTTCGCGCTGTTCGAACCGAGGATTTTGAACGCCTTTTGGCAAAAAGCGCACGTTGAGTTGTGTGTCTTTTTCGTTTGTCATATCAAAATTATATCATACTTTTTGTATTTTACAACGGATTTTTGATATTTTGTTCGCTTTTATGATATAAATACACTTGCAAATCTAATAAAATGATATCGTTTGGAGGTGGATTATGAGAAAGGAAAAACTCGAATGGAAACGCATGGTCGAAGGTAAACTTTACAATGCCACGAGCAAGGATATTTTTTGGCAACACGCAAGGGGCTTGTGGCTCACGCAAAAACTCAACAAGTGCTCCGTTCTCAATCAACCTCGACAAAAACGACTTTTCAACAAGCTCATTCCATCTTCAAAGGGCAAATCCGTGTGGGCTTTTACGCCTTTTTATTGCGAATACGGCGTGAATATCAACGTTGGAAACGGTGTGTTTTTCAATTATGGTTGCACCCTTCTCGATATATCTCCCATCACTTTGGAGGACGGAGTCTGGCTGGGCGCAAACGTCACGATCGCAACGCCGTGCCATCCGCTTTTGGCACACGAGAGGATCAACACGCAATACCCCGACGGTTTTCACGACCTGGAATATTCCAAACCCGTAACCATAAAAAAGAACGCTTGGATTGCGTCGAACGTCACGATTTGCGGCGGAGTCACGATAGGCGAAAACACGGTTGTGGGCGCAGGCAGCGTCGTAACGCGCGACTTGCCGGCAAATTGCATTGCGGTCGGCTCGCCTGCAAGAGTTCTACGCTATCTTGACGAAAAGGACAAAATCGACGTTTGGAACACGTATATAAACGACGAATTGCCGCTTTCGGTGAGAGAGAAAGAAAAACTTGCAAAATAACGAGCAAAATACAAATCCGTCTTGCAACCGGAAGAATCAAATTGTATAATGAATTATACTTATCAACACTTTAAGTATATAAATAAAATAAGAAAACATTGTTTTCGGAGGAAAATATGAACGAAAAAGATTACAAGGAGATTTTGGCAAAGCTCACGCTGGATGAAAAAATCACCATGCTTTCGGGCTCTACCAACTGGCTCACTCAGCCCGTCAAACGCGACGATATCGACATCCCGGCAGTGCGTATGAGCGACGGTCCGAGCGGTCTTCGCCGCGAAAAAATCGGCGGTGGCGTCAATATCATGCAAACGCCCGAACCCGCAACTTGCTTCCCCGGCGCAGTCACAACGGCATCGAGCTGGGACGAAAAACTCGTTGAAGAAGTGGGACAAGCAATCGCTGTCGAAGCGCAATCTTTGGGCGTTTCAACCGTGCTCGGCCCCGGCGTCAACATCAAAAGAGGTCCGCTTTGCGGCAGAAACTTCGAGTATTTTTCGGAAGATCCCTTCCTTGCGGGGCGCATGGGCGGCGCATGGGTGCACGGCGTGCAAGAAAAGAACGTCGGCACGTCCTTGAAGCACTATCTTGCAAACAACCAAGAATACATAAGAATGACCATCGATTCAATCGTGGACGAGCGTACTTTGCGTGAAATCTATATGCCGGCTTTCGAGCATATCGTCAAAGCAGAAAAACCAACCACGGTTATGTGCTCCTACAACCGCTTGAACGGCACGTATTTGAGCGACAACAAACGCTTCCTCAACGACGTCTTGCGCGACGAATGGGGATATGACGGGATCGTAGTCAGCGACTGGGGCGCAGTGAACGATCGCGCCGAAGGCGTCAAAGCGGGTATGGATCTCGAAATGCCCGGCAGCAAGGGTTGCGGACTCAACGGTGACACCGTATATAAAGCACTAGAAGCAGGCACTCTCACCGAAGAAGATATCGATAAAGACGTGCTTCGTCTCATCAGATTTGCATACGAAAACACCGTGCGCGAGGTCGAAGGCGTCACGTTTGACGTCGAAAAGCACAACGACATCGCTCGCAGAGCGGCAGAAGGCGGCGCGGTTCTTCTCAAAAACGACGGTATTTTGCCTTTGAATAAAAAACAAAGTATCGCCGTCGTCGGCAGACTCGCAAAACAAATCCGCTATCAAGGCGGTGGTTCGAGCCACATTCTTCCCACAAAACTTACGTCCTTCACCGACGCGCTCGACAAAGTCGGACAAGAATACACCTACTCCGACGGCTACGTTCTCAAAGGCGAAGGCTACAAAAAGAGCTTGATTAAAAAAGCGGTCAAAGCGGCAAAAGGCAAAGATGTCGTGCTTCTCTTCGTCGGACTTACCGATGCGTTTGAATCGGAAGGCTACGACCGTCATCACATCAAGATGCCCTCCTCGCACGTCACTCTCATCAACGAGATTTTGAAAGTCAACAAAAACGTCGTCGTGGTGCTTTCTTGCGGCTCTCCCGTCGAAATCGGCGAGTGGGACAAGGACGTAAAAGGCATACTCAACCTCTATCTCGGCGGCCAAGCAGGCGGCGAAGCGGCGTACAATCTTATCTACGGCAAAGTCAATCCCTCGGGCAAACTTGCAGAAACCTTCCCCGTCCACGAGGACGATTATCTCGGCTCGAAATACTTCCGTATGGGACCGAGAACGGTTGAATATCGCGAAGGCGTTTACGTCGGATACCGCTATTACGACAGCGCAAACAAGCGCGTCAAATATCCGTTCGGCTACGGACTTTCCTACACTAGCTTCGAATATTCCAATCTCCGTTTGAGCGCAAACGCAATCAACGAAGGAGATCCGTTCACCGTCACTTTCACCGTCAAGAACGTCGGCAAAGTCGCAGGTGCGGAAATCGCTCAACTCTACGTTTCGGACGTTGAAAGCACCCTCTATCGTCCGGCAAAAGAACTCAAAGGTTTCAAAAAAGTTTTCCTGCAACCCGGCGAAGAAAAAGACATTGAAATCAGCCTCGATTCAAGAGCCTTTGCCTACTACAACGTTGCAATCAACGATTGGCACGTCGAAAGCGGCGACTTCAAGATTCTGGTTGGCGCATCCTCTCGCGACATCAAACTCGAAGGCATCGTAAACGTTACGTCAAAGAACCCCGATGCGCCTATCCCCGACTACAAAGCGGTCGCTCCTTGCTACTATGACATCGCAAACGCAACCGAAATCCCCGTCGAACAATTCGAGGCTCTTTACGGCGCAAAGATGATTGAAAACAAACCCTTTGCCAAGGGCGAATTGCAAGCGTGCAACACTATCGGTCAATGCAACGTGTCACCTTTCGGTAGATTTATGTACAGATTGTGCGTGGGCGTCATCAACCTCGTCGCGCTCTCATCCGAAAACCCCGAAATGCTCACAAACTCCGTCAAAGACATGCCCTACCGCACGATTGCAGCGTGGTCGATGGGCATCATCTCCAAACGCTCGCTCGACGGACTCGTGGATATGCTCAACGGCAGAAAAGGCGGTTTCCGCAGATTCCTCAAAGGCTTCGGCAAGGAAAAAGCAAAGAAGAAATAATCAATTCGATTTAACAGCGCACAGCGCACAACAAACAGATAAAGCAGGCAATACGCCTGCTTTATCTGTTGTTTTTGCAAATTTGCCCCAACAAAAGAACGCACTGAATTGAAACATTCAAACCATTTTAGATTTGTAAAGCTACAAAAGAAGAGGCACTCAACGAGTGCCCCTTTTCTTTTGATTGTGTTATCTGTCGTTTCTGTGCAACACTTCGTACGCCATTTTAGGATTATCGGTCATGATGCAATCCGCACCGTTTGCTTGAAGTTTTGCAACGTCCTCGGGGTCGTTTATCGTCCAATATTGCACCGCAATGCCGAGGCTGTGGGCAAAGTCAATAAACTCTTTTGTGGACAAATCGAAAAATCCGTTGAATCCCATCGGGATTTGCAAAACCTCGAAGTTGAATTTTGCCTTTGTGTTGCCGTAAAGAAATGCGTAATAAAAATCAAGCACTTCGGTGATGCCTGCCGAGCGGACGATTTCTTTTTCAAACGCGCCGTTTGCGTTGCACTCGTCAACGTACTTGCTGATTTCGCCCTGGAACGTGCCGAACACCGTTCTGTCGATGATGTCGTACTCGTCCATCATACGATAGAGCTTGTTCATTGCGCGCTTGCCCGGCTCGCCACCGTCCTTGATTTCGATGACGTACTTCATAGACTTGTCGGGGCGAGCGACCTTTTCGACATATTCAAGCACCTCTCTGAGCGTGGCAATGCGCACGTCTTCAAGCTCGGCGTCCGACTTATCGCGGTATTTATATTCGCCCTCCACAGTCTTGAAGTTGTGACCAAAATTGTAGGTTTTAAGCTCCGCAAGCGTCTTGTCGCAAATTTTGCCCGAGCCGTTTGAGGTGCGGTCGATCTCGTGGTCATGCATAAGCACAAGCTCGTCGTCCTTTGTAAGATGCAGGTCAAATTCAAGAATATCGACTTTGTAGTTTTCGCGCTCCGCTTCTTCCAAACATTGTTTGAACGCCGCCATAGTTTCCTCGGGTTCAAGCACGCCGCCTGCGCGGTGAGCGGACAAATACAAACCGCTTTCGGTGTGGAAAGCGATGTACTTGTTATCCCCCGCATAATTCGTCACACGCGCGACTCTTGCACATCCGCCCGTGAGCGGCAATATTACGACGTTAAGAATAAGTGCAAACAAAAGCACGCTCACAATCGACCATACGATTGCGTTTTTGACGATCTTTTTGTTCTTTTTCACTTGCGCTTTGACCTCGGGAGAATCAGTGAGCAAAACATCGACGCCGTTCGCGTCTTGTTTGAAAAATTGGTTCAATTTGACTTTCATTTTTCACCTTATCACAAATTATTTGACTTTGGTATTATATCACACGTTTTCCGCCTCGTAAATACCTCTACGACAATTTTTTAGACATATGTATGCTTGCGCATACATCAATATCGGTATTCTCATTTCAACATATGTGCATATGCACACAAACGGACGCAGGAATATGCTCTTTTTTCCCATATTCTCAAACGATTTTAGCCGATGACGGCAAGCAAAGGAAGAAGAAAGCGCCTCGCATTTTCGGATGCCGTGCGCAGCCGACGAGCGCTCCGCACGCTTTGGCACAATGCGTGCATTTCATATCGTAGATACGAAAAAATCCGTGAACGTTTCCTTTTATATTTTTTTTGAGCTGATGACGGCAAGCAAAGGCGATGAGAGCACGAAGTATTCTCAATCGCCGTGCGATGACGACGAGCGCTCCGCACGGTTGAAAACCGCGCTTTTATATCTTTGTTACACAAAGATATAAAAAATCCGTGAACGAATTTCGTTCACGGATTTGGAGCTGATGACCAGACTTGAACTGGTGACCTCATCCTTACCAAGGATGTGCTCTACCACCTGAGCCACATCAGCATATTTTGGCGGAAGCGGAGGGATTCGAACCCCCGTGGGCTTTCACCCAAACGGTTTTCAAGACCGCCTCGTTATGACCGCTTCGATACGCTTCCATAATTGTTAAAGCAAATCGGTTTGACACAAAATGTCAGTCATTCTTGTATCAAGCTTATTTAGTATAGCAAGAGTTTGCGTTTGTGTCAAACATTGATGCCAACTTTGCAAAAAAGTTATAAAAAATTAATTGCGCCTTATTTGTCAAGAAAATGAAAACGCTCCGTTGTCACCGACAGTTATATCTTTTCCTATTCCGAGAAAAGACGTTTTCTTGGCTGTCACAGTGCCGCCTTTGATATTGTAAATGTTTTTGAGGTTCGAGCAGCCTGCAAAGGCAAACTCGCCGAGAGTGCAGACGTTTTCGTTTGCAAAATACACGGTTTCGAGATTTTCAAGTCCTGCAAAAGCCGCGTCGTCAATTTCTCGCACGCTTGATGGTATATGCACCATAACAGGCAAATTTTTGAGCGTTGCGTCCGCAAATATGCCGTTGGTGATGCGATAGACTTGATAATCCTTGCCTTCAATCGTGATTTTGTCGGGAATGAAAACGTCGGAGAGGTTTAAGCCTGCATCGTCCGTGTAGAAAGTTGTAAGCTCCGCATATTTCTGTTCGCCAACGGTTATTACGTTGCCCTTGAAATATTTTGCCCACACGTATGAGTTGTCGGGGGTGACGGATGGTGACGCCGTTGACTGTCCACCGCCGATTGTGCCGTCGGGCGACGTCCAAACCGCATAGGAAACTCCCATCGTCGAAACGGCGATGACAAAAAGCACTATGATTGCGACAACAATCGCGATTTTGTTTTTACGGCTTGTAATCATGGCGTCATATGATTGTTTCTTATGCTTGTGCCTGCAGGCAACGTGCTGTGAAGTTCAAACTTGAACGATATTGCCTTTTGAGCCTTTTGGAATGCGTCAAGATAGAGCAACTTTTCATCACATTCCTCGTCGATTTGGTTGAAATAGATTGTGGTTTGTACGTAGTATTCAACGCCCGGCTTGAGAAGCATATAGAGCTTGTACCCCGTCAATTTGCCATTGGCGTTGCCGGGCTGATTGTAGTATACATCGTTTGCCGTACCTTGCGGTGTTTGAGTTGACAGTAAATCTTCAACGGTTGTCGTAACCGTTTCACCGTTGACGGTTTTTGTGACACGAACAAGTTTCATTTCAACGTTGAACGATGACAAATAGTCCTTGGTTGTATCCTCGCTCGGTGTGTTGTTTCCGTTGCCGTTCTCGGCAGGTTTTGTGCCGAGATAGGCGTGTTTAACATCAAGATACAGCGACCTTCTTCCGTCGATTGCAACGTTTTGTTCATTCAAATCGGGTGAGCCTTCAAAGCGAATGGGGAAATATATCACCGCGCATTTTGCCTTGACGTCAATAACCCCTGTTTGTGTCGTTTTCAAATCTGTTCCATACGGCGCAACCTTGCCTTTTTCGAGGTAGCCGGGAGTTGCGACGGCGGGCCACAGCGCCGTGCCATAGTCCGACGCACTACTGTCAATCGTGATGTTGACGCTCTCTTGCAAGAGTGCCGAATCAATGGTGAATCCGCCTTCGTTGCTGCCTGCAAAGTTGCTGAACCACGCCGCCGTCACACTGACTGCGGTGACAACCAAAATGAGTGCCATAACAACGGACGATACGATGAGGGTGCGCTTGGTTTTGTTCATTAGCCTTGTCCCTCCTCTCTCATACCCGTGACGTTGATGACGGCTGAAAACTCAAACGTCGAACCGGAATAGTCCCTGCTCGAATAGAACATCTGATTGCTCAGATTGCCGAAAATCTTTTTCAAAGCGTCTGCGCTACCTGCACCTTCGTTATTTGTTCCATAAGCCTGCGCCGCCGTATACTTGTCAACGTCGGCTTTGAAGTATTGCATCCAAAACAGCTTTTCGGGCGCAAAAACTATGTAAAAATCGAACATTTGAGATGTTTCGTTGCTGTTAATCTGGTCGGCTGTTTTGAAGTTTGTTATATCTTTTTTTGTATCGGCAGCTGTAATGCTGTACTCGTTTGCATTGATAGATTCACCGTTGACTTTTGAAACGTACAGAGTTTTGACAGTTGCGCCATTGACGATTTCGCTTGTTTCGGCAAATTCAAGTTTTCCGTACGGAGTGTACCACACCTCGCCGTCTTGCGGATCGGGTTGCTTAAGTTTTTGGATAACTTTGCCGTCGCTGTTTGTAGAGGTGGTATAGTTTTGAGATTTAGTGCCGCTATGCGGTTTGAAAAACCAAGTGAAAGCATATGGAATCTCACTCGGCGGAGTGGGGTTTTCACCTATGCCGTATGTTTTTTTCACTTCAGGGGGTTCGACTAAATCTTTCACCGGTTTGCCGTCTTCGCCTATTTTGATTGTGCCGTCGGCATTTTTTTGATATTGATATTTGACAATCTTTGCGGTGTCGAACGCCATATTCATATCAAAAGTATTGCCTGTCGTGTCAAGCGCGACGGTATTGATAAAATAGTAGGGACGATTGCTGATGTCAACGGTGTTTTCGCCTGCTATGGCTTTGGTCATGAGCTTGCCGCCATTGACTTCGTTATCGCAAAATGCGGTTTGCCCGACATACTCCATATTGTCCCAAAGTTGACTGTTTTGCAATTCAAAATTTATTTTGTAGGACTCGGCAGTGGACATCGTGATTTCGGTGATAGTGACCTTGTCGGCGTTTGAGAACCACGCAAAAGACGCGCCCACCATAACAACGGTGGTCACAACAATCAAAAGCGGAATCATGATTGACATGATGATTTTGAAAGTTTTGGTTTTGTTTGGCTGACTCATTTGCTCTTGCTTCCTTGTGCATATGCGTTGCACTTTGTATATACTATATATAAATTACAATTTATATAGCGTTTTTATTGGGGTTTACGCTCGTATTTTCTTGCGACAGACACAAAACTCACAATCGGTGCGGTTAGAATATCGATTTCACCAACACAACACGCAATATGCCTTATCTTTGTATCAAAAACGACAAAAGGCGCATTTTGCACGGTTAGAATGTCGATTTCGCTTGAAAAAAGCATTTTGCGCAGACGGCATGCCGTCTGCGCTCGATATTAAGGTTTTACTTCAAGCCACGCTTGCGTTGTGGTTGCATATGCCTCGAACATCTGCTTGTTGCAGGTTATCTTGTAATCATAACTCACTCCACTCTCATTGACTGCACTTGTCACGCTGCCATAGAATGCGCCGCTGAACGTGCTTGCAATGTCAATGCTCACGTTGGCTTTTAGCACGTACGCCGCAAAGCGTAGCTCGCGCAAAAGTGATACGTTTTGTTTGTTGGCAATTACAATTTTGTTGTTATCTGTTCCGTCCGCCGTGCCGACAAGCCAACTTGACGAGCTTATGGTGTACTTTTCGCCATTGACGCTCAAAGAATACATCAATAGATACACAGAAACCATATCCCTCAAGCGTTTGCTTTGGCGCGGATTGACGTTTTGACCGCTGTCGGCAAACGTTTCGCTGATGACGTCGTATGTGCCTGAATCGGACATGCCGTTTGCATAAAGCGAGTTTGAACCGCTCATCAAAGCATTGTAACCGACGTTTTTGTCTTTAACGTTTACAAAGCCCGTGCCACTCGTGAGTCCCGTGTCACTCGTGGGTCTCTTCCACACCGCATTTGTCATATGCGTGCATTTTTCTCCAATGTTTGCATTGTCGGACGTAAACGCTCCGACCGTGCCGCCGCTTGCGGTGATTTGCATCATTGACACAACGTTGTTCAAGCCTGCAGTTGCAGTGCCCACAACGCCGCCGACTTTTGCATTTACGTTGCTCACGGTGATTGAACCGAGAACGATTGCGTTTTCAACGGCTCTTTCGCTTATGCCGAACAATCCGCCGACGCTTTGATCCGTCGAACCGGTGACGTTGATCGAGCCGTGGAAGGACACGTTTTTCACACTCTTTTCGGTTAAAGCATCCGCCGCCGCAAGCACTTTGCCCGCGATGCCGCCGACGTATTTTGCATTGCCGTTGATGGTTACGTTTCTCAAATGCAAGTTCTTGACGATGCCGTTTGCGCCTATCACGTCGAACAAGCCGACGTTATCTTTGCCGTAGCCCATAATGTTGAGATACTCGATGACGTAGCCGTTGCCGTCAAACGTACCGCCGAAGCCCGTCACGTCGCCTGCTCCCTCTGCCTTTGCCGTGGACACGAACAGACTGCCGTTGATCGTTGCGATCTTGCCTTCAGCCGCTTTGAGAACGTTTTTGAGATATGTTCCGTTGCCGCTCCACGTTGAAGTTGTCGTTTTGCCGTCATCACCTATCACCGTGAAGAACGTATTGAGGATGGATATATCGCTTTCTGTAAACTTGCCGACTATATCTTTGGTAAGTTTATACGATGTCGGGATTGTAGAACTTTCGCTCGTCGTAGTCGCATAGTAGCCCCAAGTGTTTGCGGGGATATTGTCTTGTGCGTTTGCCTCGATATTGAGGAATACCGAATAGCCTTTTGCTTCCAACTCGGTAAAGTATTCGTCCCACGTCGTTGCCTTTGAATCGGTTATAGGCGTGTCTTGCGGAAGTTCGAACTCACCCTTGTCATAATCGTCCGCACTTACGACGCTCACCCACTTGTAGCCCGAAGATACGATCTTGATAATTTCAAGATTGCCGGGGTTCTGGCTTGCCGTGTAATAGAAGGACGCTATGAGCAAGCGGGCAAGCGAGTTGATTTCGTATTCATCTCCCGTGGACACAAAATATGCAATGGTCAACGTCGGTTGATTGCTCAAACGATAGTTGAGATCCATACCGTTTGTCGGATCGACCTTTGCGCCGAGGCGTTCGCTGTTTTGAGAACCTCTGATCGTCGTATAGCCGCGATATTCTCTCTTCGTGTAACCCTCCTCGGCAGTATGGTCTTTGCCGTCCGCATACATCCAGCCGTTTGACACCTTGATTTTGGCATCAGCCTTATCCATATCTTTGTTCGTGCCGGTTATAGGCTTCCAATTCGTATTGTAGGTGTTGTCGTCGTTTGCGTAGCTTTGCGCAGTGTCGGAGTACTCGACACGCACGGATTTGACGGTGATTTCAATTTGAATACTCGCCGCTCCGCTTGCGTTCTTATTATTCGAATCTCTCGTATCGTACACCGTGACGGTTTGCGTATCGCCTGCCGTGCTGTCTTTCTCGCTATACTTCTTGCCGTCAGTGCCGTTGCTGTACACGTTGAACGTGTAGTTTTTGGCATCGTCACCCGTCATTGTGAACACAAGAGTCTTGAAATACGTGCCTGATGCCACCTTTGTAAACGTGTTTTCATTCTTTTCGACATCGTTGACATATTTGGACAAATCGAACGACTTGTCTGTGCCGTTTCTTGAATCGAGTGCTTCTCTATAACTTGCCGTAACGGCAATACTGTCGTTGCCAAGCACGCCGCTTACGCTGAAACCTTCGCCTGCACGATACACTTCGCTGTTGCCGTTGCCACTTGCTCCGGCTTCACCGCCGTACCACACGTCATTGGTAAACGTCCTGGTCGCCTTGCCGCTACGCAACTTGTTGAGAGCCACCTTGATATGCGCCGGCGTGATTTGTCCGACGTTGTGTTGGGCAGTGTCAACAGTTCCGGCCATATAATTGCCTTTTCCGCTTGGGTCGGTAAATGTATACGTGAACATAACACATTTTCCTGTTCCAACGTTCTTATCATAGAATTTGCCCGTTGTATCATAGTATTTGCCCGTTATTGTAAACGGATTTGATGACGGCAAATTGGTGCCTGAAATCTTAGACCACGTGAAATAACTGTCTTTGATCTGTTCTTTTGGCACATCCTCGTTGGCATTATACTCTTTGAGGAGAATTGCACCTGCCGATGTGTTGAATGAGATGTTGACCACAAACGGGGTGATTGTAAATTCGCCGCTCACGTTTGTATTGTCAACAATCTCGTAATTCTTTTTATCGGAAACCGATACATTATCTGCATTTTTTCCCTTTACACTGCTTATAACGGCTGTCATATGTGCTTTGGGGTCATTTACGTTTTTGATTGCACCGCTAATACCCAACACAATCGTATCATTGCCCGCATAACCCGTGAGTTCGACACCATTGATTGTGCTTGTATTAGTCTTGACCGCAAGTTTACCTGTACCATTGATACCATCAACACGCAACATACGCAAACCTTGCTCTTTGTCATTGAACACAAACGATTCCGTTGTCTCCCACGTCAACTTAATTTGTCTTGGCGTGATCTCATAATCTGCACTCAACGAACCAGACACCTCGTAGTTGTCTGCAACGTTCATATTGTCGCGCACACTATCCGACGTGATTGCTGTGTTTCCACTAACCGAAATCTCGTACGTACCTACATTGACAAGAGAATTATGATTTGTGTTGCCCTCTTTGATGGAATACACAATGTTGATAATTTCACCAAGTGGGGCATATTGGCCATTCGTAATTTCTACACCGTTCACTTTGAGCGTGGGCGTAACAGCCGTACCGTCATATTCCTTCTTCCCACCCGCCAAATCACTGAAATTCAACGAGTACTTCTTGATAATCCAGCTGACAGATTTCTCAGCAGCCTTATAGTTTGTATTGTCGTTCAACGTCACCGTTGCAGTATATGTGCCGTGGTTGATTGAATTAAGGCCCTCAACGTTGTTGTTTGATGATATTGTGACATTCGCAGTCCCAGCTCTAAACACATCCGTATTGCCACTTCTAACCACACTCCAAGATGCCTGTACACTATCTCCTGACAGCAATCCGCTATCTCCACTCTCGCCATTAACACGAATAGTTGTCAAACCTTGGTGATCTGCATTATACGTGTATGATTGCAAATCGGACATAGTCCCCAATGAAAAAGTCAACTCTCTCTGGTTTATTGTCCATGTTCTTGATTGAGGCAAGTTAGGATAAGAACAGCTTGATTTGTAAGTTTCTCTAAACTTCTTCGCCTCCGCATTGTTGTTCTCTGATACTTTTGCGGTGTATGTGTCCGCATTCACACCCGACGTAAACGTTACGACAACCGATTGCTTTCCGGATGAGTTTGCCAAAGTCGCACTAGCACCTGACCCACTCATTGCAAACGAAAAATAATTCTTTATGAATGTATCAAAAGATTCAAGTGGCTCATCTGTTTTGATAGTCAAGGTAATAGTCCCGGACTTCTTGTTGTAAACTTGGCTACCATTATTTGACCAATCAAAAGTAAACTTATTGTCGGATATAGCAAATGTTTTGGATTTCTTTTCCAACTCCACTCCGCCCTCCAATTTGAGGGTGTAGTTGCCTGCTTTCAACGTTGCAAATCCAATGTAGTAAGAACCTTTAAGTTTTGCACCCGATATAACTATTGCTTTCGAATTTGCTTGAACATTGAATTTGACGTCAGCGATGTCCTTTATGGTTACATCACCCATAAGCAATTCGGTTTCACTCTTGTATAGCGGTGCAGATTTCTCAAGCGCATATGCCGTTGGCGAGAAGGCTGCAAGCACTTCCATGCCATCCTCATACTTAAATCCTGTGATTTTCCAAGAATACCCGTGTTCTTTATTGTCAAATTTTACAGAATCTGTGCCCTCGCCTGCAAGTTTCAACTCTGCCGGATTGACCCTAAAATCCTTCTTTGCATCAAGCGTATAGCGTTTTGTCCAATCGCCTTGTTCCATCGCAACCGATACTTCATAAGTCTTTGCGTTGGTAAAGTCGATATAGAACAACACATCTTTTGTGTTTATGTCCGTAGGCTCGTTGACATTGTAAAGATTGTCGTTTGCCTCCCACTCGTTATTGCTTGAATTGCCAACACTTGTCGCGGTAAGGGTGATGCCGTTTTTCGTTTCCGACAAAGTGTTGCCGTTATACTTAAACGTTGTTACTACGTTGGGATTGGAAGACTTGTCGGTTACTGTGATAACAAATTGCGGAGGCGTGCCTGCACCCGGCGCGATATTGCTGATGATCATTTTCATATCGTGTCCGTCATCTTGATTTCTATTATCACCATAAACTCTATGCGGGTCAGACTTAATGTCCGCGCTAAGTTGACGGGCTTTGATTTCCCATTTTATCGAAACGCCACCGACAACGTACGGCTTGCCGTCTTTGTCATAATAATATATCTTGACGGCAGACTCATAATTACCCGGGTCGATTTGCGCTCCACCCATAGCATTTCCGCCTGTGGTTGTGTCGGCAGAGTAACAATACGAGTCTTTCTTGGTCGCGTCTTGTTGCGGCGTTTGGACGTATGGGACAGTTTTGCCGTCATCAACTGTGATACCGACCGGGGCGTAGCGCAAATAACCGTTGTAGGTGAGCGTCTTGCCCTTTGAAATGGTGCGGTAATAGATTGCCACGTTTTGCGCAAGCTCCGCTTGCGTCGTGGTTGTGGTTAGAACTTGGATGAAGAACTTGTTGGTTGAATAGGTGGCAGTGGGACGAGATTGACCCGACGTTGCCATATATAGATAGTAGCCGCTATCTTCTCCTGCAGCCGTGGCGGTTGCATAAAGCGTGGATTTTTGAGGTGCGCCATTTCCGAGAACGATATCGGATGCAAGCGGATTTTTCACATTGTCGTCCTTACCATCGTTGCGCTCGCTCGACGTATATGCGTCCGCAATTCGTTTCCAATATTGCAGATTCGCATTTGTGGAGTGTTCTGCTTTTATCGTGCCGATTGTCTTGTCCGTTGCGTAAACGAAATACCAACCGGTGTTGTTTGCACCCGTCGTATAAGTAGGCGCGTTTGCAATGGGTTTAACCCACGCGCCGTTCTTAATTTGCGCAGAAGTTTCGCCGAGTTTATCTTTGAAGTAGTCATACCAAGTCAACTGTTCAACGTTCTCGCCCAGCGTAACGGTTTCGCCGTTGTAGGTGTGCGTGCCGGGATAATCGTCGTAATAGGTCTTTGGCGTATACAGTTTGCAGAAGTCCTCGGTGAATACGATTGATTGTTGTTTGCCCTCGACCGTCACTTGTTCGACAATAGTCTCGAATTTTCCGAGGGTTTGTTGCAAGTCTTTGACGTCGGCACCTGCCAAGACCGCGTTTGAATAGCCCTTGACCCAGTATGAAGTCTTTGCATCGGTTGCAACGCCTTCCGTAGAATTGGCAAGACCGATAATGCCACCCACGTTTTCAGTGCCGCTGAACATGCCCTCTATTGTGTAAGCGGACAAAATCTTCGTGTTCGTTCCGTTGGTTGCGCCGACGATGCCGCCGACGTTTTTACCGCCGGTTACTGTTGTGCGGTAGGCGAGCATGTTGCTTATCGTGATGTTGCCTGCATTGATAAGTCCGACGATGCCGCCGACGTTGTATATGCCTGTTTCTATGCCGTTTTCTATGACGTTTGCTTTGACGTTGCCGTTGGCGTAGTAGGTGTTGTCTGTCCACGATTTGATAGCCGCGCCCATGACTCCGATTGCGCCGCCGACGCCGCCCCAACCGTTATCCTCTTTATCTTTCTTTGCCGCATTGATAGCGTCTTGGCTCGGATTTGCCGTGAGATTTCCCGAAGCCTCGAAGTGAGTGTTATTTATGTCGATCTGATGCGCAGTGAAGCCGACCAACTCATCGCTAAGCGGCGAAGGCACACCGATGTAGCCGACAGAGCCGCCGACCGAGTTAACCGCCGCGATTTCGAGACCGTCCGAGCTATTGACAAATTGCGCATAGGAAACGGGACCTGCCAACACGCCGATTGAGCCGCCGACAAAGCCTGTCGCATTGACTTTCTTTTTGTTTTCAAACTTGACCGCAACGGACGAGTTTTCGCCTTGAATCTTTCCGACAAGTGCGCCGATAGAACCGCCTACAAAGTAGCCTGTCGCATTGACTTCGCCGTCATTGACAAACAATGTTGCAACATTATTCTTTGCAGTGATTGTGACGTTTTTGCCGACAAAGCCGAGCGAGCCTCCCACAAAGCTGTTGCCCACAACCTTGCCGCTGTTTGTAAACGTACCTGCGATTGCACCTTTGCCCGAATCTTCGGTGCGGAGCGTTGCGGGCGAATCGAGCTTGCCGACCACGCCGCCGACATAGTTGCCCGAACCCGTGACGTTGCCGATGTTGGTGATCGAGAGGTTTTTGATAAGCCCGATTTGATCATCCGAAAGCGCAATTCCGCCGATAGACGTATCCGCCTCGCCGCCGCCCGTGGTGAGCAAGCCTGCGTTCAAGCCGATGATGCCGCCGACGTAGTTTTTGCCGCTAATAGTGCCGTTTTGGACGATAGTGCCCTTGACGATATCGATGGTTGCATAGTCGTCTTGTCCGCTTACGCCCTCGTTCTTGCCGACGATACCGCCGACGTGGTTGCCCGAACCGCTGATTGTCGCGCCCTCTGCGATTATAATGGACAACGTGCCCGACTTATACGCCTTTGCGTTTGCGACGTTTGAGCCGATATTGAGCGAGCTGCCCGAGTTGTTGACGCCGATGAAGCCGCCCACCTCGCTCGTGCCTCGAATCGTACCGCCAATGGTGATATTCGTGCCGTTGAGCTCGCCGTCCACAATGCGCTCGGTGTTATCTGCAAGTATGTACACCGTGCCGACGTTCTTGCCGATGAAACCGCCGACGTTTTCGGCTTCTGTAGTGTTCATAGTCGGGCTAACGTCAAACTTGCCGATAAACGTAGCATTGCTTGTACGTCCTGCCACGCCGCCGACGTTTGCAGCCGCAAGCCAGTCGCCTTGGCTGTTCTTGATATCGATTGTTCCGCCCACGGTGACGTCAGAGCCCGACGCGAAGTTTGCGCCGCTGCCCATATCGCCAACGATACCGCCGATACAGCTTATTTTCGCATCGGAATCTTGCGACTTATTCGTTGACTCAACCGAAACGGTTATTGTTCCGCCGAATGCCGAAGTGCCACTGAACGTGGTTGTAAGCGGACTTGTGTCGTCTTTAGAATCTTGCGTAAAGCCGACCAAACCGCCGATTGCCGTGCCGTGCTTGGGGCTTTCAGAAACTTTATCGTTGCCCTTATCGTCCTTATCGCCGCCTTGATTTATACGCTCGATTGTGGTGTTTGCGCCCACTATGCAGCTGTCGATATAACCGCCTTTTGCATTGGACATACCGCCTGCGATACCGCCAAGGCTATGCTCGCCCTTTATGGTGACAGTATCTGTGGTGTCTGCGCTGTTGCCGACCTCGCACCCTGTGATAAATGCCGCCACAAACTCCGAGCCGTAGCCGAGAATACCGCCGATTTGGCTTGACGTATTTGCGCTGCTTGCGGCTTGAATGACGGCTTTATCCACCGAGCAACCCTCGATACGCACGCTGTTGCTCTTTCCGCTTGCACCATAATCTTTATCGTCTTTATCGTCACCGTCCACCTTTATGTGCCCGATTCCCTCGATGTAGCCGAGCACACCGCCGATGTTGCTCTTGCAGGCTTGAATGATACCGGCAAATGCCGCTCTATCGCCCGTGGTGGTTGAGATATTGACCGTGCAACCCTTGATGATTGCAGAAATACCCGCTTTGTATTCACTGCCTTGCTTGGGATCAGTCAATCCGACAATTCCGCCTGCGTATGTGATGTCGGAAGCGATATGCGTATCATCTTTTTTACCATATGCTCCGATTGCAGTCGTTCCGCTCACGGCGCAGTGCTCTATGGTTGTACTGCCCGTTGCATAGCCGACGATGCCACCGGTTGCGGCAATTTGCTGGTTATCGGACGAGTATGCCCAAATATTGCTGCTACCGCCGATTTCGATATAGCTTATAGTTGAGTTTTCAACGTGTCCGAACAAACCGCCATATGCTCCACCGATTGTTTGTCCGCTTGTGATACGCAAGTTGTTGATTACGGTATTTACTGGTTTGTCGGGGTTGTCGTTGTCTTCTTGTTTACCGCTGATACTGCCCTTGAACACATTGCCGTTTCTGCCGATTGTGATAAAGTTTTGGGTTTTGAACGTACCATAATCCTTATACGCACCATCTTTATCGCCATATGCACCATTGTAATAATGGTTGTTGCTCAACCAATATTGATATGCAGTGTTTTCCGCAACTACATTATCATCATAGCAAACTGCACTAAGCTTAAACAAATGATAGCTCTTTCCTATATGGTACGTGTTGTCTTTGCCCAATGACTTATACGCATTTTCCGAATCGTCAATCTTTGTGCTTGTGCTGTTTGAAATCGGCATGTTGATAGCTTTTGCAACGTCAGAGGACAAGTTTTTGTCAAGTGTAATGTTGTTGCTGCCGTTTGCAAACTCAATATACTCTTTTTCAAACGTATATCCCAAATTGACAAGTGTTTGAACACCCATAAGGTCAATGCCGTCTCGGATAACATAGGGGCTGTACTTTTCGCCTGCTTTTTGAGCCTTATACTCGCCATATATGTCCTTACCGAAGTTTTGCGAGTTCATGCTCAAACCATTGTAGGTGTCAACTGCAAAAACGGCAAGTTGAGGCAAACAACCGTAAACGTAGACGTATCCGCCGAGCGTTCCGTTGTTGTATGCGTTTTTGGTTGTCGTATCTTTGGAATCTTGCGCACCGATTGTTGCAATGCTCGCATTCCACAACGTTTGCTCGTTAATGCCCGAATATGCTTTTGGCTTTATCGTGCCGTCCCCACGCATAATAGCCGTCAAATCCGAGCGTGAATTGAGCGTTGTGCCGGTACGAACTTTTCCATACGTGCCACTCCCATCTTGATTGTTCCAGCCAGACAAATAAGAATCTTTGGAATCTTTTCTACTTATAATGTTATATGCTACTCCATAGCAGTTCTCAACTACCACTTTGTCGCTTTCTTTATCCAAAAAACCTACAATATCGGCACTATAATGGGTTTCGCTGTATTTTTTATTCTCTCTTATGTAGATCTTGCCGACAGAATAACAATTTCCGACATAGATTTGGTGATCACCCGATTTAGGGCTGCTGACTGCTTCCGCAATAATTCCGCCGTTACGAATCTGCCAAGCACCACTACTACCACATCCGCCGTACCCGGTAATATCACCTGTGTTATAACTGTAAGTTATATCCAACTTTACCGCAACTCCGACTAGTCCGCCGCCACAAGTTCCGTTAAGGTTTTTACCGCTTGTACCGACCATAGTGATACCTTCCCATGGCACATTGCCTATTTCAACCGCTCCTGAATTATAGCAATATGCTATAGTTGAAAGGTTATCGGCAACTGCCGAGTGAGATTTTTCCGTGTCAGGTATACTGCCGAGGATTCCTACAAGCCCACCTGCAATATTACTCCACCCTCTTATATGTCCTGTATTGTATGTGGCATACATTTTGAGAGTTGCGGTTTGACCGACTTCGCCAACGATTCCGCCGACACGCGACCAAGCATTTGCCGGTTTCTTTTTGTCGGAATCGACAAACATATTAAACTCTGTGGCTTCTATGTAACCAGTATTTGCGCTATTTTTAATATTTGTAACCGATGTAACACGTCCTACAAGTCCTCCGACTTTTGTCTTACCTTTAATTTTTCCTGTATTAAGACAGCTATCAATAGTGATATCGTTTGTAGCATATGCGATAAGACCGCCTGTACCGTATTCGTAATCATTCGGATAACCAAGATCTTGACCAGTAACCTTTGTCCAAGTAGAACCTTCAAAAGATTCAATGTTGCCTTTATTGACGCATCCTGTCAATTCAACGGGCGCAGTGGATGTACTATATCCTGCAAATCCTGCAATTTTACTATACCCCACAATATCTGCAGTATTTGTACAATTTTCAAAAACTATCTTGCCGAGTGGCTTGCCAACAAAGCCCGCAATATCACTGGCTGCTTTGTATTCCATTTTAGCATAATACATACCAATACCAAAGATCGTACTTTGCCATTCTTTTTTCCATTCTGTTTTTTTATCGCCGGCTGTAATTGATCCTGTAATGGTTAAGTTTTTGAAAGTTGCCCCCGTTGCATTTGGAAAAACACTTACATTGTGATAATTTCCGCCAACATATTCAATTTCGATTGAGTTACCATTGCCATCAAAATAGCCTTGGAATGATTGTCCTCCTAAGTTGCTGTTTGAAATTGAACCGGCAAAATTATATCCAACATTGTCCGTTGCATATGCTCCTTCACCGCTATTGGTTGTTTCTGTACCGAAATTATGCGTACCTTTAGTTCCGGCATGCTGTCCGCCGGTGCCGGTGTTTATGACAATGCTGTCCGTAAGCAACTTCACGTATTTGCCTGAATAATTGTTTGCACCGCTATATATGCTGAATGCAAAGTCGTTCCACTCTTTTTGACTGCTTATTGTATAAGGATTGGTTGAGCTACCCGGAGTGAATGTTTCGTCATAACCACCAATATTGCGTTTATCGTCGTATGCCGAGCCGATAACAACCGGTAAATTGCCGTTGCACTCAAAATAAACTGTTGCAACGATTTTTGTGATTTGTCTTTCGCTATTGAAGTTTGCGGTTGTTACGTGCACTATGTATTTGTCTGAATTGGACGGTTTTCTATACTTACCCTCAACAACCGTTGTTTTGTCGGTATCGGTGTCGTTCTTTTGCGGAACGTTTACAAATTCGATACCGACAACGCAAATTTGCATGCTGTTGCCCGATGCCATATCGAGCGCGATCGTAAGTGTGTTGTTGTTGTTTTCAAATTTGCTGAAACTGTCAACATTGTCCGTCACAGTGTCACTGCCACTTGCGTTGTAGAAGGCAAGTTGCGTGTTTTCATAATTGGAATTCAACGTTTTGTTAGGCACCTTTACGGCAAATTCAAGCGTGCCTTCAACATTAGCATTCGTCAAAAGTCCTACAAATCCGCACAACGAAACAAACGTCGGATATGACGCTTCCGTTGCATTGATCAATCCTTCGTCAACAAGAATATACTTTCCGTACGGGCTTTGACTTACGATCGCATAATACGCTCCGTTCGGTGTTGCATTTTTCGCAAAATTCGTGCGTTTTTTCGCGATATAGAACGTCCAGCTCGAATCAATCGTCGGGTTTGCGCCGTAGCCGAGCAAACCACCCTTGGTATTGGACGTTTTTTCGAGATTGAACCCTGTAGATACACTGTTTCTGATGGTTGCGTTTTGCGTTTCGCCCACAAGTCCGCCCACATATTCAGAGCCTTGATAGTTGTCGGTTTTTGCCGAGATTGTGCCGTTAGGGCTTGTACCGTCAGGGCTTGTGACAACGCATCTTTCCACCTTGCCGCTGCCCATATAGCCCACAAGACCGCCAACGCGCTTTGCATTTGCACTATCAAACTTCGCTTGAACCACGATATATTGCAACTCGTGTTCGAGATTGTCGGCAAGATAGCCCGCAATACCGCCTGCGTAGCTTCCGTTGATAAAGATGTCGCTGCCGCCGCTGTATATGTTGAGTTTTGAAACGTCTATTGCACTGTCTTGCGGAGTGTTGCGCAACACAAAACGCACTTTTGCGCCGCCGTAGCCTGCAATACCGCCGACGTAGCTTCCGCTCACGGATATGCTTGCGTTGTTGACAAGTCTGCCTTGCGCCGTGATACCGTTGCCGGTGGGAGCAAGACCGAGCGTCGTGCTTGCATTGCCGCTTCTTACACCCGTTGTGAGAACATTGTAAAGAATGGAATTCGTGTCGTTTTCAAAAGTCTGCGCAACGCTTGTGCTAAGATCTCCGAGCGCGCCGAAAATGCCACCCACATAGCCTTTTGCATAAATATTTGCACTGTTGACAAGCGCGATACCGTTGCCGAATATGGTTGTCGTGCTATCCCAGTATGTGCCTGCTTTAGAGGATACGTATCCCACGATTCCGCCCACAAAACTGCCAAGCGGTTTTGCCGCCGTGCCGAACGTCTGCTCGTCCGGGACGCTGTGCGTGATGGTGTGCGAACCGCCCGAGAGGAAAGTGCCGTCGTCTTTGAGTTGATATATTGCTTCAATCGTTGCGTTTTTGCCCAAAACGCCTGCAATTCCGCCTATAAACGACGGAGTATAATTGCCCGTATCCAGCGTGACGTTGCTCGTTGTCCAGTCGGTGTTGAAGCAGATTCCAACGCCCTCTGCATAGCCCACAAGTCCGCCCACGACTTTCGCATTGCCGGACGCTGATTTATCGTTTAAGTTTTGCAAAATGACTTTGACGTTGCCGACTTTAAAGTTATCGCTTGCGTCTTTGTCGATTACGATTGCCGTATATTTGTCGTTTGTTGCGTTTTGGTGATATCCGTTGCCTATAAACGCGCCGAACAATGCGCCCACGTACTCCGTGCCGTAAACGCCAACTTTTTCTCCGTTATTGTTGAGTTGCGGTGTGTATCCAACTTTTGAGGTGCAACTAGACGTATCCAGCCAGCCCACAAGACCGCCCACATACTTTACGCCGTGTATTTGCTGACCGCTTGGAAGCGTAATTTTTGCTTGTCCGGCGGCGTCTCCTCCGATTTGATCCTCGGAACGGACAATCCACTTACCGACGATGCCTCCGACATATTGCATACCACTGACATTCGCATTTGTTATCGCATTGTCATAATCTTCTCCTACTTTCAACCATGTGTTATCCGCATTGTCATAATCTTCTCCTACTTTCAACCATGTGTTATCCGCATAACCCACTATGCCGCCGACATAGTTCTCGCCGCGCACCCAGCCGCCGTATGCCAAGACTGAATTGTATAAAGTGGAATCAACCGCACAACCTGCAATGCCGCCCACGTATTCGATGCCGACGATACCGTCGTTGTCCGTTATGGAAAGTCCGCCATTGCTTGCAACTTTGAGATTGCTTATCGTTGCGCCGTTCAGATATCCGAACAAGCCGACGTAGTTCTTTCTCGCGCCGTCAACGTTGTAGAAACTGCCGACGTTGTAAACGTAGGTTATCGTATTGTCGCCGCCGTCAAACGTCGCGCTGAACGGCAATTCCGTTTGATTTTGCGTTGACCTCGTGCCGATCGGCAAGAAGTTGTAAACGCCGTCAGTGCTGATATAACCGCTCATATCGATGTCGACGGTGACAAGGAAATATGCGTCCTTATAATCTCTGCTCGTTGCCTTTGCCGTGGTTTGCGGAGCAATACACACCCCTGCCGTAACGGTATTTTGAATCGAGTTCCACGCCCTACCGCCGTTGACGATCTGGCTGAGGCGCAACAAATGTTCGGGCTTGCTTATGACGTATGGATTGTCCGCACTACCCCAATTTGCCCCCGTTACGTTGCCGCCGAAATCGCTGTACAAAGCGGTGTAATACTTGGTGATATCTCCGCTGAAATTGCCCGTGCCGCTTGCCGTCACGTTGGTGTATTCAACAGGATTGGCTTGGCTCACCACGTTCACGTTAAATTCGCCAACCGTATTGGTGATTGTATCAAGCGTCCCCACGGTGTATTCTTTGTCCGTGCCTTGCTTTAGCTCAGCAACAATGCCGTTGTTATACTTGACGTACAGCACAAACTTGTCTGCCGTATAGTTGTGTTGCGCATACACAAGCACTTGTTGCACGCCCGGCGCACCCTTTTTATCTGCCTGCAATGGATAGTAACTCTTAGTGGTATCACCCTCGACATTTGCAATGCCTTGATTGCCGACAATCAACTTCGTTGTTCCGCCAAACCACACGTTGCCGCTAGTGATGTTCGTCGCCAAACTATAAGGCACAATCTTCCACGTGTAGGTGACAACACTTTTCTCTGTATTCACATCAGAGCCTTTTTGATTAGGCAAAACGCTAGTGTTATAGGACAATCTATTTCCAACCTCATAGTTGGTTGTGTCTTTGATTGTGAATGTCCGAGTGTATGCATCTGCTGCAACACACTCAACGCCTTGTGCAATCTCATACGCAATGGTATCAATAACGTGCTGGTTTCCACGTGTATCAGGCTCTACATAAAACGTAATGCCATCTTGCAACTTCAAGCCTTGGTGCGCTGCATTGTATTCGAATGTATAAAACTCACCACTTGGATTGAGGTCTGCGCCGGTCCAATAGTTGGACACAGTGAGCTTGTTTTTACGGATTTTCCACTCGAAAGTAACCGTCGTACCGCTCAAATCGGCATTATTATTGTTTGCATTTTGAAGTTTATAGTTTCTTGTATCTTTAAGCGTATATGTGCGCGTATAGGTTGCGGCATTGGTGTTTGTCAAATCATTGCCTGTCACATCAAACAACTGCACATCACGAAGATGCTCGCTGACACTATCCAACCCCTGCGCTTTTCCGTTGTAGACAAACTGCACTTTATCTCCGTTCCCTGTGCGGTCATAGAGGTTTGCGTGCAACTTGTCCGTCCACTCCCAACCGACGTTCAATGCTGCTTTTTCGATCGTATAATCAACGGCAATCTTTTTACCTACAACAATATCCCCGATTTTAACAAAGACGGTGGTATTATATGTATCGACCTGTGTCGGATTTGTACTGCCTGCAACGATATTTCCGTTCGAGTCAAAAGCGCAAACAAATATCTCGTTGTGGTTTTTACCCTTGTAGTCGAACACAATTCCGTACACGCTACCGCTTGTGCCGGGTGTTGTCACGTCACTTCTTGTAAAACCGAGTTGAGCGTTGTTGTACGTGTCTGCCGAAATGTCAATGGCTATTGTATTAACTGCGCAATAAATATCGCTTGCGGTGTTTGCGCCATACCAAGCAGTAATGGTGAAACTATCGGTATTATCTCGAATTAGAGCATTTGCTTGATTGCTGCTTTCGGTTTTATTTGGCGTCAAGTGTGTCGTGCTATTCGAACCCTTTTTCGATTCAAAGAATTGGCTTGCGCCCGGATTGACGCTCTCTTGCACTCTAAATCCATTGATATTCTTGGTAAGAATATCTGTCCACCCATATGTTGAATAATCGTCAATTATTGCGGGAACGTACCTATATTGTCCCACTTCCAGTTTTCTACCGTTCGTTTTTATCTTGGTGCTTGACGCACTATCTGTGGATGCGCCGGGCAGAATCCAACACGAATTGAGAACACTTGTATTGTTGCCGGTAATATATCCGAGACTGCCTTTTGCGACATTGTTTTCATTCCAAACGCTATTGATTTTTCCTGAATGATAGCAATACGTGACGGTTGTGAGAGCCCCCGGCAAATATCCGATTATACCGCCGATTTGCGATGAACCGACAATAGTACCGCTATTGTAGCAATACGAAACCGTCTTGCCGTTGACAAGAAAACCGACAATGCCACCTACGATATTCGAATACCCCCACGAAGTCTCTGTTGTGACTGTACCGGAATTGTAGCAGTTGTTGACGTTTCCGTTCGTCCAACCTGCAATACCGCCGAGATATGCGCCGTCGAGATTGCCGTCACCGTCAATATCTCTCGCTTTCGATGCTTTGACGGTAGCTGTATTTTTGCACGACACAATTGAGCCACCGCCCATTTTGCCGACGATACCGCCCACCGTTGCAAAACCGCTCACCGCACCGCTATTTGTGCAATTGCTGATCTCGCTGTGATCGGAATATCCGATAATACCTGCCGTTTCGTGCGTTCCGGTGATGGCTCCGCTGTTGATGCAGTTGGTTATTGCAACTTTGTGACCGCTGTTGTATCCGACGATACCGCCAATACCGTACACGTCGTTTGTGCTGTTCGACGTGACTGTGGCTTTATTCTCGCAACCCGAAATCACCATCTCTTTTTGAGAATCGCTGTCCGCCTTGCCGATATAACCGACCAAACCTCCCACGCGCTCCTTGCCTGTGATTGTCGCATTTTTTTCGTTCACGCAATCCGTCAAAGTGATTTTGCCGTATGAATATCCCACAAAACCGCCGACGCCTTTATTGTCCGCCGAAGACGTTGTGCTAATCTTGCCGTTGTTGGTTGATTTTTTCGTTTGACCGTTTTCGTCTATGTAACTCTTTATAGTGACGGTTGCGCCTGCGTTGACGTACCCCACAAAACCGCCCGAACTTGTACGATTGTTATCGCTCGCTTGACTTGTTGTCGTCACGGTTGCGTTGTTGGTGCATCCCTCTATCGTAAGGTTGCAAGGTAAAACAAGCGTGTTGTCCTGATAAACACCCTGCGCAAAACCAACGAAACCACCGACTTGATGCGTTCCGCTTATAGTGCCGTTTACAGTGCAGTTGCGGATTGTCGTAGTGCCGTTCACCACGCCGACAAGACCTGCCGCCGAGGTTGCGCCTGCATTGTTTGTGACGTTGACAGTTAGATTTTGAATCCTTGCGCCGTTCACGTAACCGAACAATCCCGAATACTGTCCGCTTGTCTTAAAATTGGAAATAGTATGATTTTTTCCGTCAAAAGTACCGGAAAATTTGGTTGACGAGTTGCCGATCGGCACGCTTTGCTCCGACATCGAAATATTACCGTCGAGCACGAAATATGCGTTTGCAAAGCTCTTGTCGGTTGCCTGAACGTACGGATAATTTGTGCTGTTGTATATGCTGTTTACGGCACTACCGCTTGCCACGATAACGGACAATCTTTCAAGTTGCGCCTGTGTGCGAATGACGTATGGATTGTTTACGCTACCCCAAGGATTTTTTTCTATATCCGTCGTGCCGTACACGCCGAAATCGCCCTCGTTTACGGTTATGGTAAATGTATATGAATTGTTAATTTTATAATTGCCTGTTACGTCGCTTCCGTTTGCAACAATCCGAATATTCGTATATGTAATAGTGTAAGTTCTGCTTCCGCTTGCAGGAATCGCATCATAAAAATTGTACAATGTCTTGTCCGAAGTGACAGAGTGCCCATCCACTATATTCGTCAAAATATTGGCTATATCAGGACTTAAAATCCTTGCGCCGTAATAATACGTTGCAGAACTCGAATTTTGAGAAATAATGCGTGTGTTTATCGTCCAGCTACCAAACAGTTTTCTTCCGACAACGTTGCCGTCTACAACAACGTCAACTATGACTGAATACGTGCCTGCATTCATCTTTCCGTCGGTTGCAGTGCCCGCATAATTTGCGTCGAAATAGAACGCAGTGGCTGTAAACGGGCTTGCCGACACATTATCTATCGTTTGATTTGCGCCGTTATACGTCTTTACGTTGGCAGCACCGTTAATATTTTTTATTTGAACGTAAATGTTGCTTGAAGTGTTTGCGTTGTACCAATACGTCAACGTTGCATCTGTTGTATGTTGTGCCGAAGCACCGTTTGCGTTTGCCGTCAATGCGCCGTCAATTTTCGCAGGTACAACAGAGGTTGCACCATTCGATGCGGTTGCCGATGCCAAAAACTTACCGTCAGTTACGGTTGCAGTTGTCTTAAATCCATTGATCTTGATTGTCAGAATATCCGTCCAAACTCTTTCGGTGTAGGCATTGCCGGAAATTATAACAGGAACATATGAAACGTTTGTGCCTAAACTCAAAACACGTGCGTTTTCTTTTGATGTATATGAACCTGAACTTACGCTTGCGCCCGGCAATTTCCAACTTGTACTAAACGTGCTGCTTTGGTTACCTGCAATAACACCTACGTTAGCACTACCGCTGCTCCACAAGCCGTTTATTCTTCCGTCTTGATAACAATATGAAATTGCACTTATACCGCCTGCCAAATTACCGACGATTCCGCCGACGTCGTTAGAGCCTGACACCGCGCCTTTGTTGTAACAATAAGTGACGGTTTTTCCGCTTGCAACGTATCCTGCAATACCACCGACAACGTTAGACGAGTTCCAACTTGTTCCGGTTGTAACTTCTCCTTCGTTGTAGCAGTTGCTTATATTTCCGTTTGCATAACCGACAATACCGCCAAGATATGCGCCGGTTAAGCTATTCAATGTGATTGCATTGCCTGTCGCCGTAACTTTTCCGCTATTAAAGCACGTTCGAATCGTTCCGTCTTGCAAAGATCCTACAATGCCGCCGACTTGTCCTCTTCCCGTAACCGTTGCACTGTTTGCGCAATTGAAGATTTCGCCGTTTTCCATGCACCCGACAAGACCGCCGGTTGCACTTCCGCCGACGATTGTACCGGCTGTTTTTATGTAAGAAATGCTTGCACCCTTGACGTAGCCGAACAAGCCGACGTTATCCACACCGCTTTGCGATATGTTGAGATAAATCGTCCGTTGTGTGCGATTTTGCGCGTCGCTCTCGTTTCCGCCGTATATCGTACCTGCAAAATAATACGTGCCATTCTTTCCGATAGGCACAAAGTCTATATTGCCGGTCGCAGTGCCGATATCGCTTGCAATCACAAAATAGCAATCCTCAAAGGTTATCACGCCGTTGTTGCTCGTTGCGTTTGTAGATATGCTTTGTCCGTAATAGTCTCCCGTAACACTGTTGACCGGTTCACGATTGCCGTTTACTATATCGGACAAGTTTTTCAAATGTTGTGATGTTGAAATGACAAAAGGATTGCCTTGACTGCCCCAAGTGCTGTCTTTTGCTTTTCCGCTTAAACTGCCAAAATCGCTGTCAACCCAAACAGCGTACAAATCAACAGTTGCACCATGGTTTTCCGCAGGCAAAATACTTGTATCTCCGATTTTGTCCGCCCCCACCTCGAAACTTGTGTCGTATGCGTGCACAACAGTACCGCTCCGCGATGTAGACCACCCGACAAACGTCTTTCCGTCGTCCGTCTTTGGCAAATTTAAAAATGCTTTTTTAGAATTGTATGTAAAGACTTCGGTTGTAACAGAATCATCGCCCTGCAAGTTTTTGTGATAGTTCACAGTAATCTCATTAGGTGAAAAATTTGCAGTATATGTTTTGCCATTGATAATATTTGAACCATTAAAAACAAATGCACCACCGGCAAGTCCAACATTATCTATTCTACTCGTGCCACCATTATAAGTCCAGCCCGTAAAGTGATATCCTGAATTCGGAGTCGCCGTGATAGTTTTATCATCTCTTGTTCCCGTAATCGAATATGTTGTTCCAGTAGGACTTATCGTACCATTGGTTCCTGATTGCGTTTTGATGCTAACATCGCTTTCATAATAAAATGTTACTTTGATATCATCGAAAAAAGTTGCAAAGTCACCTGCAGCAATTGTATGAAACGCTAAATAAATCTCTTTGCTTGTTGCAGGTATAATACCACTACAAGACAACGATGTTGGGTCAGAATGTGACCATTCTTCTCCGCTTCCCGTTCCTTTTTCCATTGCAATGGCATAATCAGGTTTCGTACTCCAATTCCAATAATAGTGATCCGTTCTAAACGGCCAAACACCTGTTTGGTGACTTCCAATCGACGGATAACTAGTTGGTACTGATGAGTATATTCCAATCGTTGCCCAATCCGCATTACCACTTCCACGTCTTATAGCTTCGAATTTAACGGAAATTTCAATATCGTTATTCAATGTAGAAATAATCTCGTTTGATAATGGTAATTTTATTAAAAAACTACGCTTATCGCCATTACTAGCACTAACAGCGTATCCCCATCCTCGATCAGATGTTGATGGCGTAGAAAACATAGAATTAGTAGAACTAGTATAAAAGTCTGATTGCGACAAAAGAAACTTCACACCGCTTGTATTATTGTGGTTGTTTTCTAATTTCACAATTTCCCCGTTTATATTTGCCTGTCCTACACTTGCAATCGCCGCGCTTGCCACATTGCTTTCAATCGTGCCGTTTTGTTGGAGTTCGTTTTCAATGCCGAAAGCACCGGAGAGCGTGCCGGCAAAGACAAGGACAAACGTAATAGCAAGCAACAATGCGCCTGCGGTCCTGTCTC